>Ga0207996_1000158_pt1 | contig 60358 bp, 83 predicted proteins | sample AntAceMetag02UKG_FD_184773 | JGI IMG/M metagenome (GOLD analysis project Ga0207996, IMG submission 184773) | Saline lake microbial communities from Ace Lake, Antarctica - Antarctic Ace Lake Metagenome 02UKG (SPAdes) (version 2) | ecosystem: Environmental > Aquatic > Non-marine Saline and...
TTTTAACAATTTTCTTTTTTTAAGCTTAAATTCAAACTTTTTAGGAAATATTGACCTTTGGCTGATTTTTAATTCAATCCTTTTTTTATGCCATAGTTCAAAATAGGATCCAAAAAACTTTTTGAATTGTAACTCAGAAGCAAATAAGGATATCTCTTTTTTTATTTCTAATATTTCTTCAAAAATCATTCTCAAACCTTTTTTTCCAACAAATATATTTGCTTCTAGAGTAGGGTTATTTTTTGTTATAGTTAATTTATTAATATCCATAAGAAGATGATTTCTAACTTTTTTGAGTTTTTCTTCTTTTTCATTTATTATAGTAAGAAGTGATTCTGGTTTTTTAGCTTCAAACCATTTAATATTATTTTTTACAATATATGAAACTATTCCTTTAGCAATTAATCTGTCTAGTGCTTCATAAACATTTGTTCTATTTATTTTTGTTTTACTACTGATTTCTTTTGGATAACTGCTACCTGATTGAATCAAATGTAGATATATTTTAATTTCTGAAGGGCTAAATCCTAATTTAGCTAGGTTTTCTTTAATCATAATCTTAGAATACTTCTTTTCTTTATAATTGTTGTGGTTTTATACCACAACCACAACTTATAATCTATAAATAATTACCATTAAATAATTATGAATGAATTTGATCTAGAAGGGAAAACAGAAAAATGGTAAATATTCAATTAATTCAACCTGCGAAGAGTCTCGGTTACACTAATAATTCTAGAACTGGATGTTATGTTCCTTTAGGATTAATATCTATTGCAACATATGCACAGCAACAATTTCCAGATGCCAATATCGAAGTTTTAGATGGTGAGTTAATAACCAATCAAGAGATAATAAACCGATTGAAGCCAAACGCCATTATAGGAATTGATACAAAAACACCAAATTATGCTTCAACTGTTGAGATTGCAAGAGCTGCAAAAGAAAGAGGATGTAAAGTTGTTGTTGGAGGAGTTTATGCATCTGCAATACCTGAGAAAATTGCTTTATATAGGCAGTCTATAATAGATCATATTGTAGTTGGATTTGGTGAAAAACCATTTGTTGATATTATTAAAGGTAAAAATGATAAAATAATTTACAATCCCCCCCCTGATTTTGATGAATTACCAACACCTGATAGGGGATTTGTTAATCTTGAAAAGTATATTAAAAATTTTCAGCAAAAACACACTACGTGGGATTATCGTGGAACAAATATTTTTACACATATGGGCTGTAAATATAATTGTATATTTTGTGCAAGATCAGGACCTAAAAAAGCAATATATAAAAATCCTGGAAGAGTGTGGCAAGAAGTAAGTCATCTTGTTAAAAAACATGGAATAGAATATATTGTTGATTTTAGCGATTCAATTACTCAAAATATGGATGCTTTTAGAAGTTTTGTCAATTTAAAACCCGAAGAATTAAATCCAAGTTTTTATGTTTTTTCAACAGCAGATAAAATTAATTCAGAAACAATAGAATTATTTCAAAAGCTAAATGTTAAACATGTATTTATTGGTGTTGAAACAGGAGATCCAAAATTAGCTAAAAAAATTTCAAAAGGTCCTTCATTTTCTCCTAAAAAAACATTAGAATCAATTACTTTACTATCTAATGCAGGAATTGGAATAACCCCCTCTTTTGTTGTAGGTTTACCAGATGAAAGTGATAATTCCTTGAATAAAACTTATGAATTTGCTAAACAGATTAAGGAAATATCGGATTTTGAAGAGATATATTGTTCTGCACTTATTCCATATCCTGGATCCCCTGCATTTGATTTGCTTATGAAAAGAGTTTGTAATCAGAAAACAGATTTATTTGATCCAGATGAACTAACACAAAAATGGATTCATAAGTTTTGCAATGTGAATTATAAAACAATAAATTCTCAAGTTGATAGAATATTAAGTTTAGGAAAATATACTATAACAATCAAGAAAAAACCTTAATTCTGCAATGTAAGCCCTTCTCGGAGTTTAATTTAAATATTATTAATGTAAATGATGTTACCGACCTCAGTTGCAGTGCTCCTGACCAACGACGAGTGCATTAAACCCTTAAATATGTCAATTTGAGCTGTTTCTGGCTTAAATGAGGTTATACATTCTGAGACCTGTGTGCACTGCCAGTCAGCAGATGCTTATTCTTTTTACTTATCAGATAGTACAGAAAGTTTAAATAATAGTACTACTTTGTAATTAATATGGTTGGGGGCGGGGAAGACTCTAAAATAGAAGAATTTCAAAATAACTTAAATAAGGGTTTGCTAGAACTTCTTGAAGGCCCAACTAAAGACATATTAAAAGTTTACTCTAAGAAAGTAGAAAATGGTTTTTTCCCATCAAAAGGTTCATATATTTTCGAGATTAAGGGGAAATATTTTATAAAACATGAAGGACTAAATATGATCTTAAATAATCTTTCTAATGATGCATTAAAAATAAATGCTGAACATAGATATTTGAAAAAATCATTAGAAGAGGTAGAAGAATTAAAAGAAAACCCTAAAATAAATGCAAATTTAAAATTACTTAAAGAAACTGCTAAATTATTAAGAAATATTAAAAACCTTAAAAAAAAGATAAAAGTGGATGGTATACTTTATAATCCAAATCAATTATATCCTTATTTTGGAAGATTAAACCAACTTTTTGGATTTTACACTAAGTTAGATAATGAATTTAAAAATAAAATAAGACCTGAATGGACTAAAGTACAGGATGAAATAGAATCAAAAAAAGAAAAATATAATCTAATAATAAATAAAAAAGTAAAATAAATTAATTCTCAAAAAACACTCTGTATGCAAGATATGCAGAGTAAATATCAACCTTACTTGTTACCTCAAAAGGTGAGTGCATACCAAGAACAGGTGGGCCAACATCTATAATATCACAACCATACTCTGCAAAAAACATTGCAACAGTTCCACCACCACCAAGATCAATCTTTCCATTTTCTCCTGTTTGCCAATTAACTTTATTTTTATCAAACAAAGTTGTTAATTTATGTATATACTCTGCGTCAGCATCACTAGTAGCATACTTTCCTCCACCACCACCATATTTTTCAACAGAAACACCTCTTCCAAGAATAGAAACATTTGTTGAATCTTGAGCATCTTTAAAATTAGGGTTTAATGCTGAAGTTACATCTGCACTCAACATCTCTGCATTTTTCAAGAGAGTAAATGCATCAACTTTTAATCTTAGTTTAGTAATTAATTCTTTTAAGAAATTAAACAAAAACTTAGATTTTGCACTTGACTTTCCTTGACTACCAATTTCTTCTTTATCAACAAATAGTGCAATTGCAGTTTCTTTATTCTTTGAATTAAGAATAGCATTTAAAGAAGTATAAGCACACGCTCTATCGTCTTGTCCATAGGCGCCAACCAGAGATTTGTCAAATCCAACATCTCTTGCTTTTTCAGCAGGAACAATTTCTAGCTCTGCTGTAACAAAATCTTTTTCTGTTATTCCATACTTATCATGTAAAAACTTTAAAGCCCTAAGTTTTACATGCTCTTTTATTTCTTTATCTTCTAGAGGAAGATTACCAATAATAATATTTAGATCTTCACCAGTAATAAATTTATCAACCTTTTTCTCATATTGTTCTTTTGCAAGATGAGGTAATAAGTCAGGAATAACAAATACAGAATCTTTATCAGATTCTCCAATCAAGATTTGCTTTTTTGTTCCATCTTTAAGTAGAGCAAATCCGTGTATTGCTAAAGCCCTATTAACCCACTGATATTTTTTTATTCCACCATAATAGTGTGTTTTTAGAAGAGCTAAATCTGAATCTTCAAACACAGGTTTTGGTTTTAGATCTAATCTTGGAGAATCCAAGTGACTTGCAATAACTTTTAGGTTATTAAACTTTCCAAGGTTGACTAAAAGAATATTTTTATTTGTTTTATAGTAAACCTTATCTTTTGCAGTCAGAGTTTTAGCTGTTTCAAAGTTTTTGTAGCCCTTTGCTTTAGCTATTTTTTCTATTTCTGTTACTGCTTCTCTCTCTGTTTTTGCAATATCAAGAAATTTTTTATATCCTTCAGAAAATGCAAGAGTCTTCTTCTCATCAACATGTTTCCATGCAGTTTCCTGTTTATAAAATAAAAAATCATATTTACTCTTCTTTTCTTTTTTCTTTGTTACTTTCTTTTTAGCTGCCATAATGTATACCTCATAATTGTAATAATTACTTAATTATATTAAACATTTTTAAAACTTATGGATTTATAAGTAAATATTCTAATTTTAGCTTCAATTCAATTGGAAATTATAAGAAATTTTATAATAAATAGTATACTTAGATAATAAATAATATGCCAAATATATTAATGGAGGTAAAAAAATGAAAAAAGAAATAACTTTATTTTTAGTTGTTCTAATGTTTTTAACTATAACATCCTCAGTTATTGCAGAGGTAGATACTACTACAGATAATTCTAAATGTATGGATACTGATAGGGGAATAAATTATATAGACTTTGGGACTGCATCATATACTTATAATGGAAATTATTATGAAGCAGATGATGGATGTGTTTTAATTGAACCATGCGATACTTGTGGCCCATATAAAACAAAGATTACATCAGTAGATTCATGTTCAGGTGAAGAATGTTATCTGGCTGAAGTATACTGCTATTCAACATATAATCTTGGTGCAGACAAATCACAAAGATGTTCTCAAGGATGTGATAAAGGGTTATGTAAAGAGATAGATATTCTAAGTTCAACAGAAACTCCAATTATCTCAGATTCTGTAGATTCTTCTAGTGGAGGAGTACCTCATTCCAATGCAATTACCTTAAACACAGTTGATGGTGGTTCCACAGGAGTAGGTATTTATGTTAAATGTGTTCCTAATGAAGTATTAATGAAAAAAATGAATCTACTTTTAGATGAAGTAGATGAAATTGACGAAGATGAAACAAGCGAAGCATATCACGAGAAAATTAAAACACTAAAAGAAGAAATAACTATTGACTTAGAGAGATGTAATAATAATATACAGTTAACTAGGCCGGAAGTTGCAATAGAAGAAGGAGAAATAGATAATAATGTTGAGTGGGCTCGTAGGACAGATACACAAACTATCAGAAGTAGTAGAGGAACAATAGCTAAAGTTGATGCATGTGGAAATCTAGAAAAACTTAAAGAAAAATATGCCCACTATGAAAAATTATCAAAGATGAATAATAAAGAACTTTCTGAAAAGGGATGGGAAAACAAAGAAAGAATCATGGAAATATTAAAAGAACTTGGAGAATATAAGAAAAAGGCAATGTCAGAGTGTGAAGGATTATTGGATGAAGGAGAAGAAGAGGAATCGAATGAAGAAGGACAAGAAGCTGAATTGGATGAATATAACTCAGAAATCCCAATTGCCCCAGAATCTGGAAATGAAATAACTTATTATTACAAAAATAAAATTACAGATGTTATGAGTGATGATACTAATTCAGGAGATAAAATAACTGCACTTAAACAATTAAAAAAAGAAATTGATATTTTAATAGAAGATTTAATAAGATCACAAGAAGATATTGATAGTAATGAAATTTCAGAACTTGTTGAAAAAATTGAAATAAAACCTGGTAAAATAAGTGCAGATGACATAACAGTAGAAACAACTAAAAAATCCATATTAAAAAAGATTAATAACAAAGAAATAAGAATAATTCCTTCAGAGAAATATGTGATTCTTGAGGATGAATTTAATGGACAAATACTTGAGATAAAAACAGAAAAAATTACTATTGAGAACGATGAATTAAAAATTGGTGATTCAAAAGTTAATATCATGGCAAGTGATATACTAGAGAGACTTAAAATTAAACCAAACAAGATTGAGCTGAAAGAAAAGAATGAGAAAGCAGTTTATGAAATTGAAACAGAAGAAACAGGAAAATTATTTGCTTTCATTCCTATAAAGTTTAATGAAAAGTTAACAGTTAATGCAGGGGATTCAGAAGGTAAAGTAATTAAAGATAGTAGTTCAGCATTAGGGTTTTTAATTACTAAAGATTAAGCAGAAATGGCTTAATCATTTTATTTTTTTATTCCGACTTACTGATACCAATAAATTCTTTGAGTTTATTGAGCATTTTTATTTTATAACAATTAATTTCTTAGGAAGTTTTGATGTCAAAACCTCAAAACCATTACTCTTAATTAAGATATCATCCTCAATTCTAATACCAATTTTCTGCTTTGTATCATAATAACCTGGTTCTATTGTTATGACTTCATTCTCTTTAATTAAATTTGTTGATTTTGATGAAACCCAAGGTGCTTCATGTATTTCTAAACCAAATCCATGTCCAAGAGAATGAGTAAAATACTTTTTTGATTCTTTGAATAATTCTCGTGCATAATTATCAAGAATATTCATTTTTTTGCCTATTGATTGCTTTATTTTTTTTATTGATTGTTGTTGTACAAACAAAACTTTTTCATATATTTCTCTTTCTTTTTTGGTTGGCTTACCAATAAAAACAGTTCTTGTCATATCTGAACAATAACCCTGATACTTAACTCCAAAATCAATTATTAAAAAACCTCTTCTTAATTTCCTATCTGTTGAACAAGCATGAGGTATTGCTGCATTCATCCCTGATGCTACAACTGGAGTAAAGGCCAATGTACAATCATGCTTGAAAGTTTCACTTTCCAAATATCTTTTTATATCTTTTTCAGAAAATAAACCCTTATTTATTTTTTTAATTGCTTTAGCTAATATTTTACAAGAAATAATACAAGAAATTCTGATTTTTCTTAATTCTTCAGCAGTTTTAGTTTGCCTTAACTCTGCTAAATATCCAGAAATGTCTTTTTTCTTACCTTTTAACTTATTTTTTGTTTGAATTGTGGTTTTCTGATAATTTAAACCAATAGTTTTATTCTTTGTTACTTGTTTCCTAAAATCTTGAAAAGGTTTTAGTGAAAAAGCTTTATTCTTTCTATAGTTTCCAATATCAAGAAGGCTAGTGAATATCTTACATTTTCCGTTTGCAGGAATTATCATTAAGAAATCTGAACTTGTGCCAGTAAAATATTTTGCATCTATCTTTTCTAATAAAGCAAGATTTATGTTTCTGTTTCTTAGATATTTTTGTAGAAGTTTAATTTTATTGTGCTTTAATTTTATAGAAACAGCCATTTTAGATTAAGAAAAAAGTTAGAAGAAAGATATTAAACAATATCTTCTTCTGCAATAACCATGAAATCGCCCATAGCAATTACTGCACTAAAAGGGATTAACAACTTACCTTCTTTTGTCTTTTCAAGGTCTAATTTTTCAGTATAAATTGTAGGGTTGCCAACAACCATGTGGATTAGTTCGCCACTTTTTGTCTCGAAGATTACATCTCCAACTTCACCAAATCTCTTACCAGTTTTAGAGACAATTGTCTTTCCTATTACGTCTTTTGAAAACTTTTTTTCATTATCTGCCATTTAAATTACCCCTCATAAGGTTTATATCCATTATATAAATTGCTTTTATAAATATTATGATATAAATAACTGAGACCTTCTACTATATAAATATTGCGTTTGAAAATATTAAAACTCGCCCTAAACCTTTATAAATCCCTTAAATTCACCATACACTATTATGAATCAAAAAGATACTGATTATCAGTTGAATGCAAAAGAGAGAAGAAAGCTCAAAGACTTTGTAAAAGAGCTAGACCCACATAGAGGCAGGCATACAGAGCTGGTTTCAGTATATGTGCCTCATGGTTACGATTTAAATAAGATTATACAACATCTAGAACAAGAAAAAGACACTGCAGGAAATATTAAATCTGCTTCAAACAGAAAAAATGTTCAAGATGCATTAGAAAAGATGATTCAATATCTAAGATCAGTTATTATAAGAACGCCTGCACACGGACTTGCTATTTTTGCAGGAAATATTGCTGAAAGAGAAGGGCAACAGGATTTCAAAGTCTGGGCAATAGAACCACCCGCACCAATGAACCAAAGATTATACAGATGTGATAAAGAGTTTATTCTTGATCCATTAAAAGAGATGATGGATGATAAAAATGAATACGGCTTAGTTGTTCTAGACGGAAGAGATGCAACAATCGCAATTCTAAGAGGAAAAACAATAATCCCAATTAAATCTACTCACTCTGAAGTTCCAGGAAAAATGAGAGCAGGAGGTCAGTCTGCACCGAGATTCCAAAGGTTGAGAGCAGGAGCACTAAATGATCATTTTAAAAAGATTGCAGGTTATATGAAGGACGAATTCCTACCAAGACAATATCTAAAAGGAATAATTCTTGGTGGACCAGGAACAACTGTTAATAATTTTCTGAATAAAAATCATATTACTGGAGATGTTCAGAAGAAAATCCTTGGCGTAAAAGACCTATCCTACACAGGAGACTTTGGTCTGCGTGAATTGGTTGAAAAAGCAGAAGATATACTTGCAAAAGAAGATATTATCAGAGAAAAAAAGTTAATGAAAAAATTCTTTTTATTGCTATCAACAGAAGAAGGCAAAGTTGCATATGGAAAAGATAAAGTTATGGAACTAATTAAAGAGGGAATTGCAGACACAGTTATTATTTCTGATGCAGTTGATGAAAAAGTCATTGACGAATTTGAAATTGAAGGAGAAAAGATGGGAACAAAGGTTGAAATTATTTCTACAGAAACAACAGAGGGAGTGCAATTAAGAGACATGGGTAAGTTTGTTGTAATCCTAAGATATAATGTTGAGAAATAAAATGAAAAAACCTCATTTGGTTCTAATAAATGGTTTTGGTTCTAATGGCAAAATAATAAAAGGGGCTCTTGATTTGTTCAGACGTTATTTTAATGTTCATTTCTTAGAACTACCAGGATCAGTTAAAAATATCAAACTTAAAAATTATAATTTTATTGATTTTGTGAATTATTTTCAAGACAAAATTGACAATATAAAATATAAAGAATACATTCTAGGTTCACTTTCTTTTGGATTTACCATAACAAATAAACTGATGCTTAATAAAAAATGTAAAGGAATTTTTGCAGTCGAACCATTTATAGATTATAGATATTCAACCATGCCTATAATAGAAAGAACATTATGGCCATTATTTACCGATATAATTTGTTTTTTACGACTTTATGATTTAATTTGGAAAGCAAAATGGTTCAAAAAAATACTTCAAAAAGCAGGATACAGTGATACAATTATTCAATGGATTCAAACTTTAGATTCAGAAGCCTGGTTTAAAACTGCAAAAATACTTGCACAACACAAAGATAAAATACAATTTCAGAAATTACCTCACGTTCTAATAATTAATAAAAATGATGGCATGATAAATGCAAATAAAACAATCAAAGTATTTAAAGAAAAAACCAAGAACCTAAAAATAATATTATCAACAATTCCCCACTACCCAGAAAAAATGAACAAATTAGAGATTGCCAAAAAAATAAATACTAAGGAATTGAGTAAAATGAAAAAGTTTTTCTTTGAAATATAATGTTGAGAAGTAGTATTATACTCTATCTAAAGTCTCTCTTGTGTTTTGCAACCTAATATATTCATCAATTCTATTCTGTAAATATTTAGCATTTTCCTTAATATTATTATCTATTAGTTTAGTTTTATTATAGATTTCAATAAACATCAGCTCAAACATCACACCTAAAATAGTGCATGATACAACATCAAAAACTTTATCTAAAATTGGAATATTTACCACTAAATTAGATAAATATAATCCTGCACCTAAACCCAAAATTCCTCCAATAGTAGGGTTTTGAATATAATTACTAAAAATAAAAGTAGAAATATTAACAATTTTTTTATCTTTAATCCATTCAATAGGATATAAGATTCTATCTAAACCAAGAGCAGTATATTTTTCATAAATTTTATTATTATCATTACTAATAGGAACATAAAATTTCCATATTTTATCTTTATATTCTTTTGCTAAACCAAAAACAATATCAAAAATAGATACCTCTTTTTTTATAGCTTTGTTTAACAAAGAATTACTTTTATGTTTATCAAAAACTTTTTTTCTTTCATCATTAATATCTATTTCTGCTAGGTTTAGAAGATACTTAGGAATACTATCTAATCCTATAAGAGACAATATATATTGTGTTTAAAGTTTCTTCTTCATCTTTTACATATTCTCTTATAATTATTCTTCTTTCATCATCATTCATTTCAAAACCTTTTCATTTTTATCTAAAATATGCTCATCAAGTTTTTTCTGAAGATGACTAGCTTTATGGTTAAGACGCCAAACTGTTTTATTCTGGCCATCACTAACAGTATTATTACCAAGAAAACCAATAATTCCAGAAACTAAAGAACCCATAACACCCATAGGTAACACAACATACCAGGGGTAACCACGCAAACACAAAGGAATAACAGTAAACCCAGCACCAAAAATTACTCCTGTAAGAGAATTAACTGTATAAGAATTAACTATATAACTCATGAATTTAAATATACCCCGGTAAGAGAATGCAATTTCTGAAGAATCTTTATTTATCTCACTAACACTTTCAGGTTTCCATCTTTCAAAAGTCTCAATATCAAGAGGATAAAATATTTTATCTAGACCTCTTTCATAATACTCCTTATAAAACTTTTCACCTAGATTAGAGTGAGGAAGATGAAGTTTCAGGGAATTATAGTCCTTAGATATTTCTGAAACAATATCTGAAATATTCTCTTTTCCTTCAACAAGTTTTTTTACTAAATCATTTTGTTCAGCACATTCATAAAAACTCTTTTTATACTCTTCGGCTGTAGGAACAGGTTTATTAGGATCACCAATTCCTTCAATCCCTAGTATTCTTTGATAAAGAGTTTCCATTTTACAATAGAAACCAAAAAGTATTTATATCAATTATCCACCCCTAGTAAGAGTGGTGAAAAATGCAGGAATTATTAAGGCAATTAAACTTAACACAGTATGAAATAAAAGCTTATTTAGCACTATTAAAAGCAGATAAAGTTACTGCATACCAACTAGGAAAAATAAGCAGAATTCCATCTGGAAGAATCTATGATGTTGTTGATTCCCTAGTTTCAAAAGGAATTGTATCAGTCTTACCCGGAACTCCACGATTAATAAAAGCAGTTGACCCAAGAATCTGTCTAAAAGCTCTTCTTGATAAAAAAGATAGAAAATGGAAAAAAGAAGTAAATCAACTAAATCATTTAATCAAGAATCTTGAAACAAAACAAGAAAAAGACACTGTATCTCTATCAAAAGGAATAGACACATACTATCAAAATTGTATTGAGTTCTATGGAAAAGCAAAAAAAGAATTATTATTTATCGCTGGAAGATTAACTCCAGCTAAAAAAGGAATTGATGTTGTTACACCAACTAGACTTATGGTAAAAAGAGGTGTTAAAATTAAATTTATTGTTCCTATTGATAAATATAATCTAAAAATAGCTAAAAAAATAATAAGATTAGGAGTTAAAGTAAGAAATTATCCTGTTAAAAACTTTAAAATACATATTGTTGATGGAACTTATGCAATGATCACAATTGTTAATAAAAACAATTCAAATGACAGAACTTTAATAAAAATAAATCAAAAAGAGAGTGTGCAAACACTAAGACAAATGTTCTTATCCCTCTGGGAAAAGTCAAAGGAAATTGAAAAATAGTTGCAATACTCAGATATGATATTGAGAAGTAGAACTAAGACTTAACTATTTTACAACTTTTATACTGTTAATAGTGCTATAATTAATAATGCTACCCCAAAACCAGCCAATAGCTATAGAAAAAGGCTTAATAAGAGGAAAACTATTCACTTTACATGACCTAATATCTAAATATTTTTCCTTTGCTTTAAAAAAATAACCTTTTATTTCCTTAATTCCACCATCATCCAGATTGCAAGATACTTCCACTTTATCATATCTAGAAAGATTATCAACAATCTCGACTAAGTTTCTATTTAAGCAAAGATATTTGTCACTCATAAACTTTAGAATTCAATAGAATTATTTAAACCTTTGCTTTATTAAGCAAACTTTATATATTAATATTAATCTTATAAAAACTATGCAAACAAAAAACATAATCAGCAGAGCACTAGAACTGTTTCCTGAGAAAAAGGAAGCAAGGCATATTGAGATAAAGTTCTCCAGAGCATTTAAAGGATATAATGCAAACTGCACATACACCACACATAAAATCCAATTTCGTCTAAGTTATGAGTGGAAAGATGTTAGTGAAGAAATACTAATTGGGTTATTACAAGAACTCTTTAACAGAGTTTACAAAAAGAAGAAACATTCTTACAACATTGAGTTATATAATAATTTTATTAAGAAATCAACTTCTTATACAAAAGTAAAACAAACTAATCCTGAACTAAAACAATGTTTTGACAGAGTCAATAAAGAATACTTTAATGAAATGATTGACACACCGAACTTAGTTTGGTCTCCCCCCTCACTTAGCAAACTTGGGAGTTATGATTTTATGACAAACACAATTGCAATCAGCAAAGTTCTTACTGAAGAAGAATATTTGCTTGACTATGTTATGTATCATGAAATTCTGCATAAGAAAATGAAGTATGCAAATTCTAAAGGTAACAAAAGGTATCACACTAAAGAGTTTAAAGCTAAAGAAAAAGCTTTCAAAGTTCCAAATGTTGAGAAGAAGCTTGAAGACTTCTTAAAAAAGAAAAAGTTAAAAAGGTTGTTTAGTTTCAAAAGATAGAAAGATTTATATATTAGTGTTAAAGTATATTAACATATGTTAAAAATAATTAACAATCTTAAACCTTTTTTCAAAGATAACTACAGAAAGATAAATGTGAGAGAATATTCTAGAATAAATAAGGTGAGTCCTCCAACTGCATCAAAATTATTAGAAGAATACTATAAACAAAAGTTACTAGAAAAAGAAAAATTCAAAAATTATATATTTTATTCTGCAAACATCAATAATAAAACCTTTATTGACTTAAGCAGAATCTACTGGGATAAAGAAATAAAAAGAATTGGATTAATTGAATTTCTTAATAAAAAGTTTCTTCAACCAGTTATTATATTATTTGGTTCATTTTCTAAAGCTGAGATAAATAAGAATTCAGACATAGATATTGCTATTTTTGCATTTCCGAAGAAATCCATAAATCTTTCAGGATTTGAACAGAAAGTTAAAAGAAAAATACAAATTTTCCAGTTTAAAGACATAGAATCAATTAAGAATAAAGAATTATTAGGAAACATTCTTGAAGGGTATTTATTGTCTGGAAATTGGTAATAATTAATTTGGGAAGATGTATTAGTAAGAAACTCGTCAAAAAAATAAAAATTGACAAAAAAAGAGCTAAGTCCTTAATTCTAACTGCAAACTCAAAAGAAATTACTGAAAGCAAAATTCCATTTAATAAGATAAATTCTATTGCAAAAATAAGCTTAAGATATGATGTTTTGAGAGAATTATTAGAGTCATTAGCAATCTTAAATGGTTATAAAATTTATAATCATGAGTGTTATTATTCATTTTTAAAAGAAGTTTTAAAAGAAGATAATCTTGCAAAAAGATTTGACAAAGCCAGGATAATAAGAAATAGTATCAATTATTATGGAAAACCATATTTAATAGAAGAAAGCAAAATTATTCTAGAAAATATTTCTAAAGCAATAAGAAAAGTCAAAAACTTATTAAATAAAAGTAATTTCTAAGAAGATATGTTAATAGGAGTAGTAGGAAAAGCAAATGTAGGGAAAAGCACCTTCTTCAAGGCTGCAACTCTCATGGATATTGAAATAGCTAATTATCCGTTTGCAACTATTAAACCAAACCACGGAGTTGGATTTGTAAAAATAAAAGATGCTGCAAAAGATTTTGGTAAAACTGCAAATCCTAGAGAAGGATTTGTTCTAGACAAATTTAGATTTGTCCCTATTGACATGATAGATGTTGCAGGATTAGTTCCTGGTGCTCATGAGGGCAAGGGGATGGGTTCTCAATTCCTAGACGACCTTAGACAAGCAGATGCACTAATTCACGTTATAGATGTTTCTGGTTCAACAAATGAAAAAGGAGAACCTGTAGAAATAGGAAGTTATGACCCTGCAAACGATGTTAAGTTTTTAGAAGAAGAACTTGATTACTGGTATCTTGCAATCCTAAAAAAAGGTTGGGAAAAGTTTGCAAGACAAGTGCAACAAGAACATTCAGAATTACACAAGGCTCTTGCTAAACAATTATCAGGTTTAGGTGTTAATGAAGATATGATTAAGCGTGGAATAAAAGAGTTGAGTTTGAATGCAGAACAACCTATAAGCTGGAAAGAAAAAGAATTATTTAATCTAGCATCATTTTTAAGAAAATTAACAAAACCAATGATTATTGCAGCTAACAAAATAGATATTCCTGGAGGTTTTGATAATTATAATAAACTAAGAGCCACTTTCCCTCAACAAACCATAGCCCCTTGCTCTGCAGAATCAGAACTTGCACTAAAAGAAGCACATAAACATGGGTTAATTAAATATATTCCTGGAGAAAAAAAGTTTGAAATAACTGAAGAAGGTAAAAGTAAATTATCAGATAAACAAAAGCAAGCTTTAACTTTTATTAAAGAAAATATGCTAGACAAATATGGCTCAGGAACAGGAGTTCAGAGCATTCTGAATAATGTTGTTTTTGGAATTCTAAAATATATTGCAATCCACCCTGGTGGTGTAAATAAATTAGAAGATCAGAATGGAAATGTTCTGCCTGATTGCTTTCTAATGAAACAAGGCTCAACTGCAATAGACTTTGCATTTAAACTTCATACTGATTTTGGTAAAAAATTTATCCGATGTATTGATGTTAGAACACAAATGACTCATGGCAAAGACCATGTTCTTAAGAATTTAGACATTATCGAGATTGCAGCAAATAGATAAAAATGCTCAATAAACTTAACAATTTATTGACACTGGAAACAGGAATTATTCTTTAATCAACTTATACTTCTTTAGAAACTCTCTGTAAACAATAAAGTCTTCAGAGTTCTTGAATGCAATTTTCTTATCTGCAGGAAGTTGTTCTAACCATTTATTAAGAGATTGAAAAGTTCTTTTTGTGTCTTCTACAATATTAGAAGTGTCCTTGTATAGTTGAGCGTCAATTAGCTCTTCATCAATATCCCCAGATGCAAGTTTTCTAGGAAACAATCTACTAAAGAATCTCATTAAAGCGCTTTCAGTTTCTCTTTCGATTTCGTCAAATTCCTCTTCAAAACTTTCTTCAGTTGCAAATGTTTCAACAGGGATTTCTTCTTCATACTGTTCTTCTAATTCCATAACATCTGTAACTTTATTTCTTCTAAAAAGAGATATAAGAAATTTTCTGAATCCACCTTCTTTTTTTTCTTCAATAATTATTTCATCATCAGGAAGATTATTAATATCAGTTGAAGAGCTAGAAATTTTTGCATTACCATTAGAATAATCAACAGGATCAGTTCTTTTTTTCCTAATCTTTCTCAAATAGTTATCCATATCTAAATTAAATTCTGAATTTGCCATTATTAGCACCCCGAATGTATGATAAATAAACACAAAAATCTAAGATTTTTGGTCATTACAACTTGAATCCTACAACAAATTGTGAAGTATTAAATTCAAGTTGTAATAAAAAATTAATTAATTTCTTTAAAAAGTTTTATGTAAAATATTATTATAAAATGGGGCCGCTGGGATTCGAACCCAGATCCGGTGGTATCTCCAAGCGAGAAATTAATCATCGCATAAGCTCATCGCTCCAGATACTGGAGCCACCTATTCTAGCCTGGTTATACTACAGCCCCGAATATAACACAATAAAGAAAATCTCATCCTTTTTAAAACTTACTCGTATTTTAACAATAATAACCTTTAAAAAGCACATATTCTTCTTAAATGCTAAACCAAGTGGGGGTGCCGGAGCGGTCAAACGGGCGGGACTCAAAATCCCGTGGCTTAGTGCCTACAGGGGTTCGAAACCCTTCCCCCACATTATTGTATCTCCTTAGAGATACAATTTAATGGGACTGGTTTTGAACGTAGTTCCGTAGAGCTATGCTCAAGGCACCAAAAATCTATGATTTTTGAGCACGAAACCCTTCCCCCACATATTCTTCTTTTAAAGCACTATTCTATAGAAATCTTTATATATAACAGGGCATTTAATAGACTACATTACAATTACAATCGGGGGTATAAATCATGAAATTAACACTTGCTGAACCAAGACTATTAAAAGATAGTATTTCTATTATCGCAGATCTTGTTACAGAAGCACAATTCAAAATAACACCAGACTCAATGGAACTGGTTGCAATGGATCCTGCTAGTGTGGCAATGGTTACATTTAAACTTTTAAGTAGCTGCTTTGAAGAATACGATGTTAAAGAAGAACAAGTTATTGCTCTAAACTTAAATAATGTAAAACAAGTTTTGAGAAGAGCAACAAATTGCAAGATAACTTTAGAACTTGTAGAAGGACATCTAAAATTCATAATGAAAGGAAGAAGTACAAAAACATTTATGCTTCCATTAATTGAATTAGATGAAAACGAAAAGAAAATTCCTAGTCTAAACTTTGATGCAACTATAGTTATAGAATCAGGAGTTCTAACAGAAGCAATTGAAGACATGGATATTATCGGAGAGAGCATTAGTTTAGAAGTTGACAATAACTTATTCAAAGTTTCAAGTAAAGGAGATCTGAGTAGGGCAGATGTAGAAATTAAATCAGATGAAACCACAAAGATTGTTGCAGACAAACAACTTAAGAGCAAATATTCAATTGAGTATCTTAAGAAAATGATTCAAGGTTCAAAACTTGCACCACAGGCAACAATGCAATTTTCAAATGATTATCCACTAAGACTTGAATACAAAGTTCTTAACAAATTACAATTAGTTTTCATTCTTGCTCCAAGAGTTGAGAATGATTAATTTTTTATATTAGCTATTTTATCATAAAAAGAGGTGTAACATGATAATCCCTAGATTAAGCAATTTAATGACAAATGGTAAAGCATTATTTCTTGCATACGACCAAGGCCTAGAACATGGTCCTGGAGATTTCAATCTAAAAAACGTTGATCCAAAATACATTCTAGATATAGCGCTAGAAGGAAAATATGACGGAATAATATTAGAGCACGGAGTTGCAGAAAAATATTATCATGGAGCTTACAAAGACATTCCTTTAATTATCAAACTTAACAGCAAAAGCGCTCTTACACATATTAGCCCAATAGCAAAACAAGTTTGTAGTGTTAGAAGAGCAGTTCATCTTGGTGCTAAAGCAGTAGGATTTGTAATCTATGATGGAAGCAAACAAGAACCTGAAATGTTTGAAACTTTTGGTAAAATAGTTGAAGAGGCTCATGATCTGGGAATTCCAGTTATTGCATGGATGTATCCTCGAGGAGATGCAATTCACAACGAACTATCAACAGAAATTCTTGCATACAGTGCACGTATTGGATTAGAGTTAGGTGCAGATATTGTTAAAGTAAAATACAATGATGATCCTGAAGGATTCAAATGGGTTGTTAGGAATGCAGGACTAACTAAAGTTGTTGTTGCTGGCGGTCATAAGAGACCTGATGCAGAATTCTTAAAGATGGCAAGAGAAGTTATGATTGGTGGAGCTTCAGGTATTGCTGTTGGAAGAAATGTTTGGCAATCAAATAATCCTTTTGCATTGAGCAAAGCTCTTAGAGAAATTGTTCATGATGACAAGAGTGCAGATGAAGTTATGCATTACTTAGAGTAATTTTTTATTTGTTTATTTTTTAGCCATTTTCCACATTCTCTCAAAATACTTTTTGTAGGATGCAGTTATGTTTTTATCAGTAATTCTTATTGTAGCAGGTATAGGCGACATAGTTAATAAAATTGTTGTATCACGATAAATATTTATTGTGGACGGGCTCCCAAATCCTAAATATTTAGGGATTGTATTAGGAAAAATCGACATATTTTTATATGATTTTCTTCTTGCTTCACTAAATATTATTTTTAATATAATCCCTTTCTCACTTCTTTTTCTGTGAATATTTTCAAAAAAGATTTTAGTTCGTGTATTTGTTGTTGCAGAAACTACTTTGTGCACCTATTTGCTCTATTAGATACTAAGGTTTTTCTTTGGCATTTTCATAGCCTTTACCAATTGATTCAAATATTCTTAAGAATTTATTTGCTTCACTAGGAGAAATTTCATTTAATTCATCTATTTGTTCTTGATATTTTTGCTTATCAGCCTTGTTTCTTGTATGATCTCTTAATGATTCTAAGCCAGATACAACTTCAGACTGAACTTTCTTGTAATCTGTTTTATTCATATTAACAAGATAACCTTCTTTAAATTGACTTGCCTCATTAGCAATTTCTCCATATAGAACTAATGGGTCATCGGCTCTTTTAATAACATTTTTAGCATAATTACCAAAGTTTTTTCTTGATTCAGGCAACTTAACTTGATCAATGGCTGCACCACCAAAGGTGTATATACCATACCCTAATAACACGTAAGCTCCAAGCTTTTTTAATGACTTTATGGGATGTCTCAATATATAATTACCTTTTTTCTTCTTTGCCTTTATTGCCATTACAACCACCTTATTAATTTATTTTAAATATTAAGATTATATTATCATAATTAATATGAGTATTTATAAAAATTCTCATTCATTTATATAAAGAAATAAAGAATATTGGCAATACGCACCCTAAGCCCTAAGAATCTTATCAACTTTTTGTATTAGAATTTCAATTTTGTTCTTATAATAATCAAGATTCTCAACTGTAAATTCGCTAAGAACTCCTTTTTCCATTTTTTCTTCAAAATCAACAATCTCTTTATATGCATCAATAACAGATTGTCCTATTTTTTTAACATAATTTGTTTCTAACTCATGAATAATTTTATTCTTATCTAAAATAACTTTGTCATCAAATATTAAAAGAGTTTGTAAACATTCTGTTGCTGCTTCAGATAATAAACTAATTGATTTTAGCAAAAGCATCCTATTTTCTAATAAATATCCTTGACTTCTTTGTAAAAGTCTTTCAGCCTTTTCCTCTTTATTATAGACAATTTCTTTCTCAACTAATTCAATAACTTCTTTTACAATTCTTTTAGAGTCTTTTATGAGTATACAATTTTTTAAAGATTCTATTACCCAAGGTTCTCTTTCTAGAATTAATTTCCACCAAAAACTTAATTCTTTAGGCAATTGAATATGTATTAATTTATTTTTGTCTCTTATTTTAGCAATTTCTTGAATCATACTAGAAGTATTTACATCATCTTTAACAACAACTAGTATATCAACATCATTAGGATCATCTTTAGTTACAGCAGAACCATAAATATATATTGATTCTATATCTTTAGAAAACTTTTTCTCAAAAGTGATTAATAGTTTTTTAACTTGAGATATTAATTTTTTATTCATAATATCTCCTCAATTCTATTGTTTAACACTTTTGCTTTATCCATATATTCATCAAGTTTTCTTCCAGAAGGAATAACTGCTTTTTTATGTTCAATTTCTTTACACAACTTTATTAACTCTCTTAAATACTTAATAGAAACACTATTTTTAACATCTTTAGGTAATTTTCTTAAATAATCAGGTATTAACCTTGGAACTAAAACAGTGTGTTTATGAAATATTAATAAAGATTGACAGGACTCTATAATAGAAATATAAGTATTATCTAAAATTTTTTCTTTAATTTTGTTAACATCAGTTAAATAAACCTTAATCTTGAGAAATTTTCTAAGAATTGCTTCTTTTGTTCCAATAATTTCTCCTTTAAGAATATTTTTCCTTGTTATTTTCAATATGTGAAAAGGATCTTTTTTTATTTTACAGTCCCTAATTCGTATTAAAAATTCTCTATCATGAAATTCAATTCTTCTAATGAATTCTTCCATAGAAATAAGATATTTAGAATTTCTTTTAACATTACTTCTAATTTGATAAGTTTTACCTTCAAATTCCCACTCAGCTTTTATTACTCTTGCCATCCGTATCCATTTTAAGTTAGAAAAAATAAAAATAAAAGAAGAAACTATTTCTTCTTAGATTTCTTAGCTGCAATAGCGATTGCTGTTGCGATTGCTGCTGCAACACCAGTTGCGATAAGAGCTGCTTTTTCTGGATTGTTTTTAACGTATTTTTTTACGTCAGCTTCAGCTTTTTTCATTTTCGCTTTAGCTCTCTTTAATTCAGTAATAGCTTTTTTCTCGTATAAAAGAGCTTTCTTTTTTACAATTGCGATATCTTTTTTGATAACTCTTTTTACTTTCTTCTTCAAAGTTGCTTTCCTTTTTACAGGTGCTTTCTTCTTAGCTACTTTCTTTCTTGGTACACATTTTCTTCTTGCTTTCTTTTTTGCTGGCATTTTATCCAACCTCCTTATTTAATAATTAATCTTTTGCTTTTGAATTTGAAACAAAAACAATGATGAGCAAAATTAAACCCAAGCCAAATAAAACATAAGCCCGCTCAATACCTATTATATCTATGAAAAAATATAATCCTCCAAAAACAATAAATAGGAATGCAACTAACATTAAAGTTACTTGTATTAACTTATTCATGAAATGATTAGTTATTCTTTTCGCCTTATGTTCAATATTAATTGTTAAAAGATTGATTTCGTGATGTACCTTTTCACTTATTTTTTTCAATACATTAGGAAAAAGATTTTGTTTTAGTATAGTAAGAATAACATCAACTGTTTTACTATTCTTTTTTTTAGTTTTTTTAGCTGCCATATGCCCACCTTAATCAACAAATGGAATTTTGTAATTTATAAATTATATTGTTTTATAACGTATATAAAAATAGAAATTTAAAAAGTTAATGAGAAATTAACTAATATTTAATAAACAGTATCATAAGGTAATATTCCCTGCTTTTTAACTTTATCTACACAAGCTTGAGTATCAAGTTTATACTGAAGCCATGGGGGAACACCCTGCAAGACATATTCATTAATAGGAACATATACTTTCTTCCCACGTTCTCCATTATTTACATCATCATCAAAATCATCATCATCAAAAATCATTTATTTCATCTCCATCTATTTCCCCATGAACTTCCTCATCATAGGATTCATATCCATCATGTGTTGTTGAGCGATTTGCTCATACAACTGGTAGATAATCATTACAGTCAATAAAATACCTGTTCCATTACTCAATGCACCAGAAACATCTGCTAATCCGGCCAATAATCCGACAGCAATACCACCCATAACAGTTAGAGGTTTAATATATCTTGAAAGAACTTTTTCTAAAACTCTTTCATCTCTTCTGAAACCAGGCATTTGTAAACCAGAATTCATAATATTTTTTGCTTGAGTTCGTGCATCCAAACCAGAAGTTTGAACCCAAAACATACTAAATAAAACTGCACCACTAATTAATATAAGAAGATATACGATTGCTTGAGCAAAATTTAATGCAGTAACATTTCCTTTAATCATTAATTCAATCAATCTCGGAGCTTGCAACCAGGCTAAAACTCCCCCGCCTCCCTGATTACCAAATAAACGACCAAACAACTGGACATTTGCCATCAAAGCTGCAATCAGAATAACAGGAATATTACTAGTATACAAAAACTTAAGTGGCCATCTAATACCATAACCTCTGACTCTTCCGTAAGTTAGTGGAATCTCTACATTCATAGCCTGAACATAAACAACCACAAGAAATATTGCGACAGTAGCAATAAGTGATGCGAGCATTAAACCAGCAAAAGTTGGTTCGTTTGCAGCCAGAGCTTGGAAAAGTGCAGGAATTGCACCAACAGAAAATTCACTTCCCTGTGCCTTAACAAAACTTAATGCCCTAATAAAGATAGATTGTGAAACATTTGCAGCAATAAATAAACTAATACCTGACCCAAATCCCCATTTGCTTATGACTTCGTCCATGAGCATAATCAGGAATCCACCGAGAATTAACTGAATAATAATCAATAGAGGTGAAACTCCTGCAGTAGCTTTAAGTCCGCCCATGGCAACATAAATCCATGCTTCAAATATTATGAAAAAGATTGCTAATAATTTTTGGATACCTTGAAATCTTTTTTTTCCTGTCTCACTATTAAGATCAAATTTAACTATTCCAGAACCATTAAGCAATTGCAATACAATAGATGCAGTTACAATTGGACCGATACCTAAACTGATAAGTGAACCAAATTGTGCACCAAGAATAATAGATAAGTATTCAAATTGCTGCATAACACTTGCATCAGCACCAAAAAGTGGGACTAATCCAAGAACAAAGAATAATACAAGAGTAATTAAAGTCCATTTAAGTTTTATCTTAAAAGACAACTTTTTTTCCTTAGGATGTTCAACTTCCGGAAGATTAAAGATTAATTTATCAAATGCTGAAGCCATTTATACACCATAACAATTGTTGTTCTCAAAAAAGCATAGCTTTTTTGTGACTATTCAAGCTGTTGAATGCTCAAAAACTTGTTTTTGTTGGATATTCTTTTTAATTGAATATCTCAACTTAACTAATGAAATAATATCATTTAAATAATTTTACTCTTTTTTAGGTTGAGCTTGAGGCTTTTCTTTCTCTTTCTTAATTTCTTTTACTTTAACAGTAGGTAAAATAACTTTTCCACCTGCAATTTCAACCTTTTTTATAGCTAATTTTGAAGCGCTAGTAACAATTATCTCAATTTTCTTTGTTACTTTTCCTGCTCCAAGAAGTTTATCTACTTTAATATCAGATAATTTAATAGTGTAAACGCCTGCTTTTAATGCAGCCTTGTTTTTTGCAACATAACTATCTAATTTAGTTTCTAACTCAATAATATTAATAGTTTTACAATCATTTCTTACTTTACTTGTGAACCCAATCTTTTGGTATCTCTTTTTATCCTTCCAAAAACTAGGCTTTTTAGCATCTCCTCTTTTACCAGAGCCTGCTTCCCCTCTTCCACCTCTGTGACCTGCGCCTCTGTGTTTCTTTTTTGCGCCCCAGCCATGAGATGAAGTTCCTCTTTGCCTACTAGCTTTTGTTCTTTTTGATTTCATTTTAAATCATTCTCTTTAAGAGTTCATTAATCTTATCTTTTCTATCTCCCAGAGCACCGTTAACAGAGAAAGGTTGTTTTGTACCTTTTCTCTCAAAGCCCTTTATTGGAGGATTCAACTTGAAAATCTTTTTGACGTTTCCTTCTTTATCTTTCTTGCCTCTCTTTTCAACAAGAAGTTTGTAAGTTTCCTCATCAATAATTCCATAAGTAGTATAATCTTTTAATTTAACAGCCATTCCTCTGATTATAGGAGTGTTATCGTATACAACGCAAGTGTTTTTCTTAATTAATTTCAAAAGGTCAGCAGTTTTTCTTATATCTCTATGCATTCCTATTTTTCCTCTAATCAGGATAATTGCAAGTTTTTTATTATTAGTGTCTGCCATCTTGTAACCTTATTCTTTTTTAGTTGATTTTGCTTTAGCAGGAGCTTTTGCTTTAGCTGCAGGAGCCTTATTCAACTTTGTTGAATGACCAGAAGACTTGTCTTCTATTTTTTTCTTAACAACCTTTTTTTCTTTTTTAGGTTTATCCCCTTCAACTTCATTTGCTTCTTCTTTAACTTTTTCTGCTGTTACAATAACCTTCTTTTTCTTTTTGTTAATTGAATGATCAACAATTGAAGTGTTAGCTGCATCAACTTTTCTTACTTTAGTTGTTGTTAACTTCTTTAATGCTCTTTCAGTTGCTCTTAAAAGATTTATTCTGTTCTTAGTTTGACCAAAAGTTTTTGACCAACAGTCTTTAACACCTGCAAACTCAAGTACTTTTGCTATTTCAGATTCAACACATAAACCCTTACCCTTAGGTGCAGGCATAAGTTTTACAATAACTGAACCACATTTACCTTGAACTTCAAAAGGAACAGTGTGTGGCTCTCCACAATTGCATTCCCAACTGCCACAACCTCTTTTGATTTTGAAAATATTAAGTTTTGCCTGTCTTGTTGATTTTTCTCTTGCAGGAACAGTTTCTTTTGCTTTACCAAAACCCATCCCAACATGTCCATCTTTATCACCAACAATACACATTGTTGAAAATTTAGGCTTATTACCTTCTCTAGTTTTTTTCTGAGTTTGTCTAAAAACTCTTCTTTGGCCACCACCAAACTTTCCTTTAGATTGGCCAATAAGTAATAATTCTGAATTAAGGTCAAATAATAATGTTTCAACAATTTCCGGTTCAATTATTTTAATACCTGAGTTTAATATAAGATCTATATCAGTTATTTCTTTTGATTTAACTTGTTTACCTACCTCTGTTTTTGGAGCCCAAGAATCTAATCTTGCCTTCTTAATTGCATCATTGTTTATTTTTTGATCTTCTTTTGATCTTCTGGGTCTTCTATTTCTATTTTGCCCTTTTGAAAATTTTGAATTAACCATTTTATTACCTTATGCTGAAAGTTTAGTTTTAATATCAGTAATTGCTTTTTGCATAGCATCACTTTTGTTCTTTCCTAACAACTTATCTTCAGTTGGAAAAATACCTTCACCTGCTTTAACAAATAAACCACCATCAATTACACCTTTAAGTGCAGCGTATAATTTATTATCTCCTTTTAATGGAACTTGAAGTCCGAAATCAGCAACACACTTTTTGTCTTTTTCTGAATTCATGTTCTTTGCTATTAACAAACCAGTTAAGTATGCTGCAGGAATATTCTTAGCTGAAAATTTCCATCCAAGTGCAGCCAATTGTTTTGAAGTACAAGATTTAACAATTACATCTCCCTCTGGTTTATATGAAACAATTTGAATAGTAATGTATTTGTTACTTTTTCTAATAACTAATCTGTTGCTTCCTGACTTTAATAATCCAATTCTCTTTCTATAGTTTGTTTTTAATTTTCTCTTTCTTCTATACCGAATGGTTGGAACGCTTTTTCTCATTATTAGTCACCTATGAACATAATTTATTTCTTTACTTCTTTCTTTAATGCTAATTCATTATCATCAATATATATTTTTATGTGTCTCTTACTTCTAAAGAAACCACCTTTGGCTTTTTTGTATAATTCTCTATAAATTTTAGCATCTAAATAATCTTTATTGTATAATTCTTTTAGGAAAGCCCTTTGAAGTCTAATTTTTCTCATCCAAACTTCTTTATCTGGAAGACGAGCATTCTTGCTTCCTTTTCTTTTACCAGGTCCTTTTCTTAAACCCTTAACTCTTTGATTTGCTTTTTTCTTAGCTCTAACTCTACTAACACCTTTCTTTTGATTAATACTGATAAGACCTCTTTTGATCATACCTCTAACATCATCTTTAGTTAAGCCTTCCTTTATTTCGTCAAGCACTTCGTTTTCAAATCTAACCCTTTTCTTAGATCCTTTGAAGATGATTGATGCCAATCTTTTTTGAAGTTTTAATTTCATAAATTCACCTAACTAAACTCGTTTCTGTAGTATCTCCTTATTAGCTTTATCAGCTTGAACAGCCTTTTCAGTTTTAACATTATCATGAACAACAGATTTGTCTGCAGCTTCTTTTTCAGCCTTTTCTTTAGCTTCTCTAGCTTCTTTATCTTTCTTCTCAGCAGTAACTTTCTTTTGTTTCTTATCTTTAGCTTTCTTTCTATCAACAACTTTTGCTTTAGCTTTCTTTTTAGCTTCAAGCACATTATTAATCTTAGCTTTAACCTTTGAAATATCTTGAATAACAACAATCTTTTTCTCTTCAGCAATCTTTAAAATATCAAGTCTCTTTTTTACACCAACACTTGATGCAATCAAAGCTGCCTGAGTTTTAGTGTCAATCTCTTCAAGATCTTTTACATTTGAAACAATAATAGGATAAAGTCCGGTCTTTTTATCTAGATGCTTAACTTCATTTGGAGATCCATAACCTGCATTAATAACTTTTTCATAACCTTTTTTATTTAACCTCATTTTGTTATGCAATCCTTTTGGTCTTCTCCAAGCTTTTGCAAGTCTTTTCTTTATTTTTACATTTCTTTGTAAAAACTTTGGCTTTCTTGCATTAATTTTGTTTCTCAATTCTAACAATTCTTTTTTATCTGCCATTTTTAATATTATTATATTAATTTACCATCCTTATCAATAATATATATACCATCTTGGAATCTTCTCTTATCGAATTTGGGTCTTCTTGTTAAAGCTTCAATGCTTGCTGCAGTTTGAGCTGTTTTTTCTTTATTAATTCCTTCAACAACGATTTCTGTACCATTAATTTTAACTTGTACGTAATCTAAATGTAATTTAAGTGTTCTTGGTTTTGATTCACCAATAAAATTCTTTAATTCAAAGACATCACCTTTTACTGCTGCACTCATAGGAAAGTGTCCTGAACAAATCTTTAACTTGTAAACATGACCTATTGTTGCTCCTTTAATCATATTTTTTATATGAGCTACAAAAGTTAAAACTATTTTTTTGTAAGGCTTAGTGTTTTTATCACCAAAAAGTTTGATTTTGTCTTTCTCAATCTCATGCTTAAGAAGTTTGTTCTTAACAACTTTTTCAACAGTTCCTTTAGCACCAGTAACTTTTATTAGCCTATTAGCTATTTCAATAGTGCACCCCTCAGGGATTTCAACTTCCGTTTCAAAACATCTTTTCATCTTCTTAGTAACAATAACAAATAAGTTTTCCACCTATTCCTTTTTCTTTAGCTTCAACATTAGTCATAATTCCTTGGGGTGTTGAAACAATAAGTATTCCGAATCCTCTTGCAGGAAGGAATCTTTTTTCAAATTTCTCAAAATCAATTTTTTTAACTGCAAACCTTGGTTTTATAACACCAATCTTGTTGATCTTTCCAAGCAACTGTATATTGATAAGCTTTCCTTTATTATCATCTATCTCTTCAAAAGATTCAATATAACCTTCTTTCTTAAGTATTCCTAATATTATTCTAATCACTTTTGAATTATTTGAAGTAGAAAGTTGTTTTCTACCTAAATTCTCGTAATTTTTTATGAATGATAATACATTTGCTAATGGATCGTTTAAACTCATTTTTTTTCACCGATAAACATTATCTATATTTTTTAAATCCTAATTTTATTGCATATAACCTAAAACATTGTCTACACAAATTTAATCCGTATTTACTAATATGTGCATGAGTTCTTCCACAAAGAACACACTTATGAACAGATTCACCAAACTTTCTTTTTCTTGCCATATTGTGCTTAGCGTACTTTTTCTCTTTGCCAGGCTTGCCAACAAGCTGTTTCAACATTTTTTCAGGATTTGAAGTTGTCATAATTATTCACCTAATCTTCTTCAGCATCAATTTCTTCTTGAATTTTGATGTTATAATTTTCTTTCATAAAAGCAATAGCTTCATCTCTTTTTATTTTGTGATTCTTTCCTAACTTTGATTTATTTAATTTTCTTTTAGCTATTCTAAACCCTGGTCTTGCAAGAGTTAGTGATGCTTGCAACCCAATTATTCCAATTTTAGGATCGTATTTTGTATCTGGAATGTCAATATGTTCTTTGATACCAAATGAAATGTTTCCATGATCATCAAAACATTTAATATTTAGTATATTGTCTCTTGCACTAAGCAATCTTTTTAGTAATTTAGGAATTTTATCATTTCTCAAAGTTAATTTACAACCAATTGGCAAACCAGGTCTTAAACCCCAGGCAGCAATTCTTTTAGTTGTAATAGTTTTAACAGGATCTTTTCCAGTAATGTGCTTAAGCACTGCAACAGATTTATTTAGATTAACCTGTTCTTTTCCTGCACCAATATTGACAGTTAACTTCGCTATTTTGATTTTCTTCATTACGTTTGTCATTTTATTACTTTACTAATTTTTCAATTTCATCGATTATAACAAAAGCAAAAGCTTTTTTAGTTTCTAATTCCTTTTTACCATCAAGGCAAATTAATTTATCACCAGCAACATCTTTAACTTCACAGATTGTTCCAACGTGAGAACCTTTTGTAAGGTAAACCTTGGCTCCTTTCTCAAGTTTTTTATGGTCAACAATTTTCTGTTCTGGTAATTTAATCATTAAACTGTCTCCAGTTTTAAATTTTGAAGCTTCTTTATCATCAACCATTAAGTTTCTTCCACAGTAAGTTTCAACCTGAACTTTGTTTCCTTTAACTTTTCTCTTATTAACAATTTTGATTAACTTCTTATCTGATTTAGGAGCATTTAATTTTTTAAGTACTAATTTCCCCCAACTATTAATAACAATAGTATAAGCTTCATTAATTTCTGGAAAAGTAATTATATCAAATAACCCAACAGGGAATGCCGGATCAGTCTTTTTTCTTGCATCAACATTAACAGTATGATTATGCAAAATGTAACTTGCTTCTCTCATTGTTTCAGCTTTTTCAATATCAAACATTACCTTTTTTAGAGGAATACTCATGTTCATAGCATGACCTCCCGGTTTTGGTCTGATTATAAAAGTGCTAGTTTTTCTTTTAATCTTCCAAGTTTTTGGTGCAACTAATTTTTTTAAGTGTGATTTAGTCATTTTAACCTCAAGCTGTTTTAGCTTCCTCCTTTTTAACGGAAACTTTTGGTTTCTTTTTTGATTCTAATTTTGCTTTCCTCTTTTTATCGTTAAGATTTAAATCAACAATTAACAAATTTGAAGCTTTGAATGGAACTTTTGCAGTGTTACCATCAGTTCTTGTAATTTGTACTTTAGTTAAGTAAATTTTTTGTTTCTTAATGTTAATTTCTGAAACAGTATCTTCAGTTCCTTTACGCTGGCCTCTCATTACTTTTACTTTGTCACCAACTTTTAATCTGATTGATCTAAAACCATATTTAGTTCTCAAATCTTTTGATAAATGTGAAGATATTAACTTACCTTTAATATGCAGAGGAGCATTTGCTATAAACTTCCTTTGCTTTCGAGGTTGTTTACTCTTATTCCATAATTTTGAAAACATTGATTTCATAAATTTACCCCTGTAAATTTGTGGACTAAAAAGTTTTCTTGATTTTTTGATTTCATAATATTCACCTAATTAAACAATGATAGTTGCAACCTTTGCAATTCCAGGCCACTTTGTGCAAGCCTCTTTTGCAATAGGTCCCTTAAAGATTGTACCTTTAGGATTTCCCTTATCATCTTTTGTTACAATTGCCGCATTATCTTCGAATTTGATTCTCATACCATTTGGTCTTCGATATTCCTTCTTTTGTCTTACAATAACTGCGAAGACAACTTTCTTTCTCATGTCAGGTTTACCTTTTTTTACACTTGCAGTTACCATCATACCAACACCTGCACAAGGAGATCTTCCTTTAACAGTTTTAGCTCTTTTAACTGAAGTAATTTTTAATAACTTAGCACCAGAGTTATCACAAGTAGGAATTTGTGAACCTGTGTTCAAACTTTTTGTTACTTTTGATGCTATTCCTTTCATAAATTTACCTCTGTAAATTTCTGAACCAAAAATTGATTATGAATTTTTGATTTCATTTTAATTCTCCTTATGTTCAGTAATTTCTATTACAACAAAGTTCTTAGTTTTTGATAAGGGTCTTGTTTCCATAACTCTTACAGTGTCACCAAGTTTTGCATTAATACATTCAGGATTATGTACTTTTATCTTTGAATATCTTTTTGTAAACCTTTCGTACTTAGGAACATTTATTCTTCTTTCCCATGAAACAGTAATTGATTTGTGCATCTTATCACTAATAACTTTTCCAGTAAAGATTTTACCGTGCAAACTAATAGTTCCATGATAAGGACAGTTCGGATCGTTACATTTTTTTGTTGGTTTGTTTTTAACATCAACACCAATATTCTTTTTCATCTTATTTACCTTTGATTATATTTTTCTGATGAGTTTTACCCGATCTTCAGGGCGTTTCATTATTTTATTTCCATTGATTATTTTATCTTTGATTTTGAATGTTGTTCCATTTTTCAGGATTTTTGTTATCTTTTCGTTTTCTTCTTCAATAATGATTAGGTTCTTTGTTTCATCAATAATATTTCCTTTTTTTCCAATTAAGGTTTTGTTTTGACTGTCAATTATTTCAACGGTCAAACCTATGAATTCTTCATACATTTTTGTTTTTTAAACTTTTTATCGTGATTTTCCAAACACAACTGAGTCAGCATTGAAACCTAAGTCCATAAGGACTAACTTAACTTGTTTCATGTGATTGCCTTGAAGATCAATCACGTCTTGTTTAACTGTTCCACCACAGGCAAATTTTCCTTTCAACTTTTTTGTTAAGTCCTTAAGGTTAACGTCTGTGCTGCTTATACCTTGAATCAAAGTATGTTTCTTACCAAACTTTCGCTTGACAAGGCTAACAGTTATTATCTGACTTTCTTTTGCGATTGACTCACAAACACAAAGCTCCTTTGGTAGGCCACAAACAGGGCATATTTCTCCCATTTTTTTATTTCTTGATACTTCGCTTATCTTTTAGATTAGTCGAAGTTAATATACGCGCGACATCTTTTTTTATATCTCTAATTTCTTTTGATTTTTTAATTGAAGTACCTGTTGACACTTGAAGATTCAATTTCACTAATTTCATCTTTAATTCAGAGAGCTTTATTGTTTTCTCTTCTTCTGACATAGTTTTAATCTCTTGGTATTTCATTTTAGTATAGCCTAATTATTTTTTTGATGTTGTTTTTTTCTCTGTAGATTTCTTAGTCACTTTATTCAACTTAGTTGAATGATTAAAAGACCTGTCTTTTGTTTTATCCAATTTACCTGGATGACCAAAAGGCTCGGCTTTTGTTTTATTCAACTTTGTTGAATGATTAGAAGATTTCTCTTCTGCTTTCTTTTTTACAGCTTCCTTTTTCTTTGCAGGTTTCTTTTCTTCTTTGATATCTTTATCTTCAGTCTTCTCAAGATTTTTCATTAATTCTTTCTGAGCATCACTTAATTCTACTGGCTCTTTAACTTCTTCAATAACTTCAACAATATCTTCAGATACAGTTATCTTATCAGGTAATTTCACATTTCCTGGGAGTATACTAACTTGAACCCCAACAATACCAGACTTAAGTCTTGCAGTTGCTGTAGTTTTTAATACATCTGTAACTGAAATGTCACCGCATTTCTTTAGGTAACCTTGATAAAATCTCCAAGTTTTTGCTCTTGAACTAGGAATTTTACCACTCATTAAAATTTCAACTCCCAATGCACCTGAATTCATAATGTCACTAATAACTTTATGTCCAATTCCCTTAAATCTTTTTGTTCCAAATCTTTCAAGTGCATTAACAATCTGTTCTGCAACAATTGATGCATCTGCATAAGGATTCTTTATTTCATCTAATTCTATTTGAGGATTATTAAGTTTAAATTTTGCTTTAATTTCTTTTGTAAGCATAGTGATTGTTGCACCTGCTCGACCAACAACAAGTCCGGGTTTTAAAGTGCTAATAACAATCTTATCACCAAGAGGAGTTCTCTTTAATTTAATGTCACTAAGTCCAACTCTATTTAATTTTGAAGCAATAAATCTTCTAATTTCAAATTCTTTTAAATTCTGAGCAATAAACTTTCTCTCGATCATTTTTTATCCTCTTGATTTTCTTGTTTAATGTTAGGTGCTTCTGTTTTAGGAAGTTCTTTCTTTACTTCAACTTTTTCTACAGGCACTTTTGCTTCAACTTTAGGTTCAACAGCTTTGGTCTCTTCTTTTTTTACTTCAACCTTTTGCTTTTCAATAGGTTTTGGTTCTACTACTTTCTTTTCCTCTGTTTTAACAACTTTTGGTTGAGGTTTAACTGTTTCAACTTTTTTAACTTCAACCTTTGACTTCTCAGCAACTTTTTGTTTTTTAGCAATAGGTTTCTTTTTAGTAGATTCTATCTCTTCGACAATGATTTCAATATGAGTTCTTTTCATCTCTCTTCTTGGATGTCTTCCATAATGCATTGGGATTGAAGCCCTATTAGCTACAAAACTAACAATCCTTAATTCTTCACCAAGTCCTTTCATAGAAGCATTTGTCTCAACATTCTTAATTAGTAATATTAATGCTTTTGAAAGTTTTTGAGGATATCTTCCTGAAGTAATACCGCTACCTTTTCTGTGACCAACACCATCAGTAAATCTTTTGTAAGGAACAGCAAGCTTTTTCTCCAAAACTTTTTCTAGATATGCAATTGCAATCTTTGTAGTTTTTCCTTTAAGGAACTTAACTGTCTCGATTGAAGTTTTAGTTGAAACTGAAGCATCTTTTGCAATAGCTTTTGCTTGATTCTCTTTCAAATTTTTAACTGAGTATTTTTGTTTAGCCATCTTTTGCTTATTTCCTCACTGGCTTACCTTTTTTACTAACACCAGGACTAGTGTGTCCTGCCCTCTTTCTTGTTGATGAAAATTCTCCAAGAAGATGACCTATCATCTCTTGAGTAATAATTACATCAACAAAATCTTTACCATTGTAAACTTTGATTGTTTTACCAACCATATGAGGTAATATAGGAACATCTCTAAAATGAGTTTTTACAACAGGTTTAGTTTTTGTTTTCTTAAGGAACTTTTGTTTAGCCTCTGTAAATCCTCTCTTAATACTTCTCCGTGCTCGTGAATTGAAAAGTAATGCTAATTCGTTAATAGACAATTCTTTAAGTTCTTCGAAAGTCTTTCCCTTGAATTTGAATATTTTTTTTGCCATTCTTTGTACCCTTATTTATTCCTTCCAGTATGTCTTGGTCTAAGCATACCAACTTTTCTTCCTGGAGGAGCATTCTTTGGAACAGGTTTAGCCTTAGCCTTTCTGCTCGATCTCTTATTTCCAAATGGGTGATCAACCGCGTTCATTGCACCACCAGATACTTTTGGCCACAACTTATTCTTTGCCTTCATAGCATAGAATTTTCTTCCTGCTTTAAAGAAAGGTTTTTCTTTTCTTCCTGAACCTGCAACAGTACCAATGCTTGCTCTACAGTTAGGATGAAATGATTTCTTTTTCTTTGAAGGTAATTGAACAATAATTGCTTTTTCTGTTTTGGTAATTATTCTTGCACCAGCACCACCTGCTCTTACAAACTTTCCACCATCACCAGGGACAGATTCAATGTTGTAAATAGGTGTTCCTTCTGGAATAAGATTTAAAGGAATTGTATTCCCAATTTTTAGTTCTGATTTTGCACCAACACTTAACTCTTGGTTAACTGCAATTCCTTCAGGTGCAATAATTAAACCATATGAATTTAATTGAGGATAATGCATTACAGCCAATGGTGCTGAATGACCTGGGCATTTAATTATATCAACAACTGTTCCAGTAGTATCTTTATTCAAAACTTTAGCAGGACCTTTATGCCTGAAAGAGTTAGCCCTATATCTGGGACCGCCTTTTCCTCTTGCCTGTTGAATAATTCTTTTACCCATTTTTATCCTATTATAATAATCCTAATTTAGTTGCAATATCTAGTGCAGGAGTTTCTGCAGTAAATCTTACAAACACTTTTTTATTTCCTTTTCGATCAATTAAAGTTCTTAATTGTTCTACTTTAGCATTAAACATTAATTCTAATTCTGCTTTTATTTCAGGTTTTCTCGCCTTTCTATCAACTATGAAAACTAATTTATTCTCTTGATTAAGCAATCTTATTGCCTTTTCTGTTGATTGTGGGTGTTTTATAATCATTTTAATCACTATATTGTTTTAAGCTAAGATATTTTTTTTCAAATTCTGTTATTACTTCTGGACAAAAACAGCTAAATTTGTTATAATTATCAATAAACGCTTTTACCTTTCCTGGAACTCCATCCCAAATACAATCCAAATCATTATTTAATATATTAATTGCCCCTTTAGCACCACCCATATCTACACTAACCGCACAAACAGGGGGCCCAAAATAAGATGGTGTAAATGTTGGACTAGCTCTTATATCACCAGCTTCCATTATTTCTCAACCTCAACTTTCTTTTTAGTAATTTGTTTCTTTTTAACTTTTGGACTAACTCTCTCTACTTTCTTCTTAGTTTCTTTTGAAACATATGAATCAGTAAATAATTTATCTTTAGTAAGTGTGTCAATTGCAGACTCTGTGAATAAAGTCATTCTTCCTGCATGAGTTCCAGGAGCTAGCATTTCTGTGTTTAGTTCACTAACCTTAACAATTTCCATTCCTGGAAGATTGCTTACAGATTTTAGTAAACCACACTTGTCTGCAACAACAAATAATAATGATTTCTTTTTAATTTTCTTTCTTCCTCTTAACTTTCCAATTCCAGATCTTATCTTAGTTATAATTGATCTATCAAGCTCGTCTTTGAAACCAAGAGTTATTAAAACATTTCTTAGTTCTTTTGTCTTGTCAATTTTTTCAAAGTCTTTACTTAAGATAAAAGGATAATTAGTAGGAACATTAACATTTTTTTCTTTAACAAGAGTTATGTTCATAACTGCAGCCAATGCAGATCTGATTGCTTTTCTCTTTTCTTTTTTATTTATTTTTTTATCCCAACTTTTGTTGGGTTTAGGACCATGAGCTCTGTAACCTCCAACTGTTTGTGGAACAAATGCGCCAACCCAGTTGAATCTTGTTCCTCTAACACTTAGAGCTTTTCTCGGAGTTCTTGATTGACCAATACCATAAGTTGATCTAAAAGCACTTCTTCTCTTAGAAACATAAGCACTATGCTTTTTTCCTGCTCTAGGATCAGAACCATATGGTTGTCTTTTATTAGATTGCATAGTAAGAACCGCCCTCTTAATTAAGTCCGGTCTATAAGTTTCATTAAATTGTGCAGGTAACTCTTTTGAACCTTTTTCTACACCTTTTGTATCAAATATTTTTACTTTCATTTTGTTCATTTAATTATTGTTTTATTCATTCTTAATGAATGACCAATAATCTCTGATTATTGTTTTGATTTTAAGTTAATTTCTTCAATTGTAGGAACATTTCTTATATTCTTATAAGGTCTAATTGCTTTAGTAAATACAATTAATCTTTTTCTTGCACCAGGAACTGATCCTTGGATTAAGATATATTCTGACTTAACTTTTCCATAATGAGGAAAGTCTCCCTTAGGATTTATTTCTTCAGGCTTGTCTGATATTTTTAAGATTTGACCATTGTAATGTGTTCTTTGGTGAAAACCAACTTGACCTGCAAATGCAACTCTCCACATCATATGACCTTGTCCTTTCCAACTACCTGCAAGAGAACCTGGTCCTCTCTTAGTTTTTTCAGATTTGTGACTTCTTATATTAACACCAAATCTTTTAACAGGACCTTGGTAACCTTTACCTTTTGTTACAGCATGAAGATCTACTAATTCACCTTCTTTGTAAACATCAGAAACTTTTACACCAGTTGCAATATGTGCTTTTACAAATTCTAGAGCGTCTGCAATTGATCCGCCAAGAGTAAGCTCAAATATTTCTGGTGTTTTTTTGAATGTTGGTTGAGTAGAAAGAGTGATTGTTAAATGATGATAATCATCAAGGTTAAGTTTTGTTAGTGTGTCTGAAGGAGATTCTTTGAACAGAACTCTTCTCAGAACATTTTTGTTGCTCTTGAAAAATATCTCCTTAACCACGCCAAAACCATAATCTTTAGGCGAGTAACATCTTAAGGAATGAATTCTTAATAGAGGACATTCGATTACGGTTACAGGAACAGCTACTTCTTGACCTTTTGTTAAAGAATTCTTGTAAGCATCAATACCAATAACTTGGGTCATACCTGCTTTGTAACCTGCAAATCCAACTGGAACTGCATCTTTAATAATAGGTTTAGACCTAATTCTAGGTTGAATTCTCTTTGACCTTTTTCTTGGCCATACTTGCATACTTCCGTGTCTTGGATTTACTCTTTTACCCATTTTAAATCTAAATATTGTAATTAAATACAATCGATATTTGTCTTCACCTATTAGTCAAAAGCTTTCTGAGAATATAGCACATAGCATCGTTGATGGTATATGAGCCTCAAAACCCTCTTATCAGGCGTATCAAATTACAAGTCAAAACTTGTAATTAAGTGTATATTCAGCGAACGCTGATTCATTTATAAATATTGTTGTTTTTTTAGAGTAAGCAGATGATATGTATATTGCCTTTCGTCCAATAAATTATCAATCGAAAGTTCTGCAGTCCCGAAGGGAGCATCCCCCTGCAACAAACTCAAAGTAAAGTAATAATGGACTCACTTTAAGGCAATAAACACACATTATTCAGAACAAGTTATATCAATCCAAAACTATATAAATAAGCTTCCTATTGTATTATATAAGGGTTAAACGTGGTTAATGATATTATATTCTTAGGAACTGCAGGTGATGCAATACTATTTGGTAAACAGTTTAGAGCTTCAGGAGGTATTGTGATTGTTACAAATAATACGCAGTTGCATATTGATCCTGGACCTGGTTCACTTGTTAGAGCAGTTCAAATGAAGGTGAATGTAAGAGAAACAACAGGAATTCTAGTCTCTAATAATACAATCTTAAAAAGTAGTGATGTAAATGCATTAATCAGTGGAATGACTTATGAGGGTCTTGATCATAAAGGGGTTATAGTTGCGCAGAAAAATGTTATTGAAGGAAGTGAAGATGACCACCCAACTATAACAAGAGAATGTCTTTCTTATGTAGAAAAAGCAATAGGCCTAGAATCAGGACAAAAAGTTGGAATAAATGACACAGAGGTGTATGCAACAAGAACATTTGGAACAGATAGTATTGGTTTTAAAATTGCTTGCCCAGATTTTACCATAGGTTATACTTCAGACACAGAATACCGAGCAGAGCTTGCAAATGCATTTGAAGGAGTAAATATATTAATTGTAAACTGTAAAAATCCAGAAGTAGTTAAAGAAAAGAACTCAATGAATACCACAGATATAATTAACCTTGTTGAAAAAGTTAAACCGGCGCTAACTATCTTAACAGGATTTGGAATAAAAATGATTGAGCATGATCCAATAAATGAAGCAAGAAAAATACAGAAAGAAACAGGCTGCCAAGTAATGGCTGCAAAAGATGGATTAAGAATTAATCCAACAGATTACTCTGCAAAAAACAAGCAGAAGAGATTGCAGGGATTTTAATTAATTTATTTCTAATATAAATCTTTATAAAGAAAATGTTCATTCCTAATTTGAATAAGACCTCATGGCTCAGTCTGGTAGAGCAGCCGGCTCTTAACCGGCAGGTCAGGGGTTCGAATCCCCTTGAGGTCATATGAATCTTTTTGGGTTTCGAACAAGGTTCCTGTGGTGCAGAAAATCTCGATTTTCCAGCACGCACTCAATAAACCTTGTTTATTGGTACCTCACTTCGCTATGGAACCCCCTTGAGATAATAAATTCTATACAATTTGAATTAAATTGTTCTAAAATAAAAGAAGTAATAAAAACTACTGTTCATCCATAACAGGCATAACCAAAGAAACTGGTATTCCACCTAATCTAGATAAATAATCTTTTGCAGCATCGAATGACAATCCACCATTTTCTAAAACACCACCAATAACAACTGAGAAATTAACAATATCCTTCTCGATATCCTGAGTTGTTCTAGAACCACTTATTGGTCTAAACATCAAACTAACAGTATTATAAACAGATTGAAATGTTGGGGCATTAGTGAGAATATCATTATTAAGATACATTGACTTTCGATAAGCTCCCAGTACAGAAAAATTAAGATAATCTTGAAGTAATTTTAAGGATGTTTTATTACTTTCGTCAATCCCTTTGACAACCATGCTTGAACAGATAGGAGCATCTCTAGATTTATTTTGACGATAAGAAGCACCTGCAACCGACAAAAACGCATTTATACCATAAACCAAAGGTATTATATGATTGTTATTGTCTAATCTTCTTAGACCTTCTAGAGTTTCTTTTCGATTAGCGAATTGCATAAAAGATAAGAATTGTGTGAATTATTTAAACCTTTGGTTGTTTCAAAACCACTTAAACATAAAAGTTTTAAATGCCCTAAATTCTCCTTTTAAAAGATGGTTTGTTAAACCAATTCTAACCTATTGAGCGTAGCAAAATGGTTGGTTTTGGTGCAGCTTTTTAGCGACTAAAAGGAGCCCAAAAGATGCGCGGATGTAGTTTAGTTGGTTAGAGCGCCAGACTCATAAGTGTATGAGTGATGAGCTTGCAAGAGCAATGATTATTCATGGTGCCGAGCAATCTGGAGGTCGGGAGTTCAAGTCTCCCCATCCGCACTCCATTTTATTAAAACCATTTGCCAAGATGGGACAATCTGGTACTCCGCCGGCCTTGAGAGCCGGTAGCTTCGGCTATTCCCAGTTCGAATCTGGGTCTTGGCGTATTTCTTCTTTATATTACATACTCGAACTGGCCAGTTCGCGCACGAACATAGTTCGGCGCCTCAAGCAAAGCTCTACGGAATGCTGGGTCTTGGCGTATTTCTTCTTTATTCCTTTTTAAACAGTCAAAAGCTTTTTAAACATAATATCTAATTAATATAAATACAGTAATAAGATGGCAGAAACAAAAGTTGTATACAAAGAAAGAAAAGTTAATTATTCTGGTTTGTTTGATGTTAATAGAATACATAAGTTTGTAGTAGATTGGTTTAGAAAAAACAAATTTACAATGTATGAAGAAAAAACAGAAGAGCAAATCCTTGAAGGTGGAAAACAGATAATATATAATTACAAACCTTATAAGAAGTTTACAGATTTTGCAAAAGCAGTTGTCTATTTTGATGTAGACTTTAATGATGTGCAAGATGTTAAAGTTGAAATTGATGGTGTAACAAAACAAATGCAAAAGGGAAGTGTTAGCATAGCAATAACAGGTTATGTTGAAACTGATTATGAAAATAAATGGGAAACAAAACCATTTTACTATTTCTTAAAAGTAGTTTTTGAAAAGTTCTTTTTAGGAAGTCATAGGTCTTATTATGGGTCTTATGTTTCTAAAGCATGTACTAGATTAAATCACGAAATGAAATCATTACTTAATCTAAAAAATCTAAAAGTATAAGGGGGTGCTTAATGGAAAGTCAAGATAGTGAATCAATAAATTTAGGTGACAATATACAACTTTCAGGATTCAAAATAGTGAGTTCAGAAGAGTTAGTTGTTGTTAAAAAACTTATTGGCACACAAGTCAGAAAGTTTCAAGATATGCTGCCGGGATTTGAAAGGTTTGTTGTTCATCTTAAGCCAATTCATAAAACCGAAAAGAATATGCAATACGAAATTTCTGCAGAACTTATCCATGAGGGAAAAGTAAAAAATTCTAAGATAGTTGACAGAAATTTATTTATGGGGCTTTCAACAATATTTAATAAATTTGAGAGTATGTTGCAGAAAAAAATAAAATCATAAAAACTAATTCATCTCTTCTTCAGAAAGTTCTTGTTCAACTGGTAGTTCTTCTATTTCATTAACCTCAAGTTTAGGTTTTTCTTTAATCTCAGGCTTAACTTCTTTTTTTTCTTTTGGTTTCTCAATCTCTGCTTTCTTCTCTTCAGGTTTTACTTCTTGTTTCTTAGTCTTTTTCTTCTCTGCAGGCTTTTCGTCTTCTTTGACCTTCTTAACAATAGTCTTTTGTGCACCACCAACTTTACTCATTAATCTGTCTTTGATAGATTCTTTTTTCTCTACCTTTTTCTGACTTTCATATTTATGACCAAATAGTTCTGCAGTTACTTCACCATCGTCATTCTTAAGAACATCAACTTTGATATGATGAGGAGGATTTTTAATTCCATTTTTCCAAATCTCATCATTAAGTTTTGGACCAAGTTTTACATCTTCACTCTTCATGTGTTTCCTTAGAAAATCCTTTATAGCCCTAATAGCAACTTTTGCTCTTGTATATTTTGGTTTTTTACTAAACCAAGATCGTAGTGGAATATTATAAGTTCTTTTAATCTCTGCCATTTTCTTGCCTATACGTTAGTTGAGCCTCTTTTCCAACTTCTTTTAACATGAGTGTGTCTTCCAGGATGAACCCTTCTTCCAACACCATATTTTTTTGGAACTGTCCAAACAGGCGCCCACTTAGTATGTGATGTTTTCTTTATTAGTCTTAATTTTTTAGCAATATGTTTGAATGTAGCCATTTACTCCACCTTCTCCACAGGAGCTTTCACACCCTCTTTCTTTTCAACAACAGGAGCTTCCTTTTTTTCAAGAATTATAGGCTTTGCTTCAGCCTTTGGTACTTCCTTTTTAGGAACTTCTACTTTAGGAACTTCAGGTTTATTCAACTTTGTTGAATGATCAAAAGATTGGTCTTTTGTTTTTACTTCCACCTTCTTCTCAACAACAGAAGTTTCTACTTTAGGAACTTCCTTTTTAGGAGCTTCAACCTTTGGTACTTCCTTTTTAGGAGCCTCTACTTTAGGAACTTCTTTTTTCACAGCAGGTTTAGCTTTTGAAGGAGTAAATTCTTTTGATGTAGTAAACAATAAAGATTTACCTTCATTTGTGATAACTCTTCCTTTATGAACGCCGATAGTTTCTTGTTTTATTAACTTAGCAATTTCAAGTTGTTGTAATATTGTTCTGATTATTTTACCAGAAGCTCTTCTGAAATGTTCTGGAGCCATACCATTATTCTTTTTTCCACCATATTTAGTTCTAAGTTTTGCAACACCAACAGGTCCTCTGTTTTCAACTGTTCTCAAGATTGCAGCTGCTCTAACAAACCACCAATCTTCACTAACTGGAGGTCTCTGTCTATTTACACCTGTTTTTACAAACTTAGCCCATTCTGGCATATCAATTATTGATTTTAATTTTATTGCGATTTTCTCTATTAATAATCCAGGTTCAATTAAATCTATCATGTTTTATTCACCTTTGATTTTATAGTAACTCAATTCCTATAGCCTCTAACTCAATCTCAAAGGAACGCCAAACTATTTATAAAAGTATTGGTTAATAAATTCACATAAAAACTGTTTTTGTTACTGCTTCTCGCAGAATCAATGAAATACAAAAAGCGCTACAGTCCCGTAGGAGCGTCCCCCTACAACGCGTTACAAATGATTAACAATCTGCTCGCCTTAAAGCAGTAACAAAAACCATGACAACCTTTTTAAACCCGTTTTGCATCCCAATCATTGCAATGGTTAAGGGTAAAAAAGAAACAACAATTAGTAATTCTAATAAGGTAAATTTCAAATCAACTGCACAAATCAAAGTGCCTGATAAAATTGTTAACCAAGTAATTGGCCAAGAACATGCAGTTGATATAATTAAGAAAGCTGCACAGCAAAGAAGACATGTTCTTTTAATTGGAGAACCAGGAACAGGTAAATCTATGCTTGGCCTAGCTCTTGCAGAATTAATACCTAAAAAGAAATTAGTAGATGTTCTATCCTACCCAAATGCAGATGATGATCACAAACCACTAATTAGAACTGTAAAACCCGGAACAGGAAGAAAAATAGTTGAAGCAATAAAAATTCAATCAACAAAAATGATGAAAGGTCAATCATGGATAATTCTCGCTGTTGCAGTTTTAGCAATGATAGTTCCTTGGTGGATAAGAACAGAATATAATTCAGATGTTATGTTTGCAGCATTCTTTATTGGAGGAATGTTCTTCTTGGCTGCAGCAGTCATGTTCATTAGTTTAGGAAAAAGAATGAGTATGGGAAACAAGAATACTATACGAGCACCAAAAGTTATAGTGGATAATTATAATAAAAAGCAAGCACCATTCTACGATGCAACAGGTGCGCATGCAGGTGCACTATTAGGAGATGTTCTTCACGACCCATTTCAATCAGGAGGATTGGGAACTCCTGCACACGAGAGAGTTATTGCAGGAATGATACACAAAGCACACATGGGAGTTTTGTTTATTGACGAGATTGCAACACTACAACCAGCAAGTCAACAGGAGTTACTAACAGCAATACAAGAGGGAAAATACTCAATTACAGGACAATCAGAAAGAAGTGCTGGTGCAATGGTAAGAACAGAACCTGTTCCTTGTAAATTTATTCTGGTTGCAGCAGGAAATGTTGAAACAGTTAAGACTCTCCACCCTGCACTTAGATCAAGAGTAAAAGGGTATGGTTATGAAATTTATATGAATACTTCAATGCCTGACACTGCAAAAAACAGATTTAAGTTAGCAAAATTTGTTGCACAAGAAGTTAGCAAAGATGAGAAAATACCTCACTTCTCTAGAAAGGCAGTTGAATACATAATTGAAGAAGCAAGAAGAAGAGCAAATAGAAAAGGCCACCTAACTCTAAGATTAAGAGAACTTGGTGGATTAGTTAGAACTGCAGGAGATATTGCAATAGAAGAAAATGCAAAAATAGTTGAGCCAAAACATATTATTAAAGCAAAAAAAATTGCTAAATCATTAGAAGGCCAAATTGCTGATAAAATTATAGAACATAAAAAAGATTATGAAGTTATTGTTACAAAAGGAAAAAAGATTGGAAGAATAAATGGTCTTGCAGTAATTGGTGGAGAAGGAAACTTCTCAGGAATCATTCTTCCTATAGAATCAGAAATAACCCCTGGCGGAAAAGTTTCAGAGTTTATTGCAACAGGAAAACTTGGAGACATTGCAAAAGAAGCAGTGAAAAATGTTTCAGCGATAATTAAGAAATATTTTGGTAAAGATATTAAAGAAACATATGATGTTTATGTTCAGTTCTTACAAACTTACGAGGGTGTAGAAGGAGATTCTGCATCAATAGCAATTGCAACTGCAGTAGTTAGTGCATTTGCAAAAGTTCCAATCAAACAAAACTATGCAGTTACAGGTTCACTCTCTGTTAGAGGAGAAGTTCTTCCTATTGGGGGAGTTTCCGCTAAAATAGAAGCTGCAATAGATGCAGGAATTGAAAACGTAATTGTTCCGAAAAGTAATATGCAAGATATTATTATTGACAAGGATAGAGTTTCAAAAGTTAAAATAATCCCTGTTGAGCATATTAGAGAAGTTCTAAAAGAAATGATTGATTGGAAAGGCAAAGAGAAAATATTAAAAAAAATAAAATAATAACCAAAAAAGGTTATTAATCAGTCTTTTTCCAAAAGAATAAAGTGATAACCCCAAATTGTTATCAGTCATTTTTTCTATGAAAAAATAAAATAATAATTATTCTAATCTTTTATATAATCAGTTACCTTTCTAGAAACTTGAATATAATTTCTTGCCCGCTTTTTAGGAACTATAACCCCTTCTATGTTTCCGGTATTGTTTGCAACTGCAACCAAATCAAGACAAAGAGCCTTAGTTAATTTAGCTATGTTTGAGTTACGCTTAAAATCTTGCAATGTAACTGCACCTGTATGTGTGGAGTTTGGATCTCTATAACAATAGGTTACAATATAACCATTACCCAAACCAAAATTAACAGGAACAACTCCAGTAATCTCAATAAAAGTTGAAAGCAAAGTTGGTTTCTCACCTTTCTTTTTGCCTTGATCATATTTCTGTTTTGCAACATCAAAATCAGAAAAGATCCTATTTATATCAATATCTAATGGAACAATATCTTTATATTCTTGAGGAAGATGAACTCCAATAAACTTTTGGTTTTTAGGTAAATTATCAGCATTAACTATAAATCTCCTTATATTAGGATTTTCACTTCTATTTATTAAACCCTGATTTATTTTTGAAAAGGCTAAAGTTGCATCTTTATCTCTTATAAAGTCATCAATAGAATATGTTACTGAGAAATTATCTTGGGTTAAAGAAGATACTTTTCCAGTTTCTTCATCTTTAGCTTCAAACTGACTAAGAAATCCTATTTGACAAATAGAATCTTCATTAAAATATAAAGTGAGGGATTTAGTCTTTTTTTTATCTATATGAGTACCCACAATACAATAACCTAATTTTTTCTCTAATAAACTTAATTGAATAGAAAAAAAATCACTCGCCCCCTGCATAGAAAATCCATTTTCAGAGTAAAAATTAGAGAGATCTTGAGCATCTTCATGAAGAGTATTTATTATTTTTAATTCTTCAAGTTTAACTTTAAAAGAATTTTCATCAGAAACCTGTTTTGCTGCATTACCTTTACTCTTACTCATTCATCATCACCATTATTGTTTATTTACCAAAATAGCAGAATGAGATTGAGTATTTAAACCTTTGTGCAGAGTATTTAAATGATAGTAAAGTTTATATTAATAGATAATATCCTAAAAATAGAAAATGACAGAAATATCATTAATAGATAGAGATTTTGAAAAATTAATAACTGAGAATAAAATAGAACCTATTTATAAAAAACTAAATCTAAAAGAATATATTCAGCCTGCAAGCTTAGACATTCCTGTTTCTAACAAGGCATTCTTGGTAAGATTTAAGTTTCTACCATTTAAAAAAAAAGATTGAACAGGTTGTAGAAAGCATTAAATTGGACGAATTAGATTTAGATAAAAACCCCATCTTATTCAAAGACAATACCTATCTCATACCTTGCATAAACCTAGAAGGTATTGATGAGAAATATATTGGAAGAATAAGCCCTAAAAGTTCTGTTGGAAGAATTGACTTAATGGTGAGAGCAATTAATAATGACTGTTCTTATTATGATTATCTAGAAAAAGTGAAAGGAGTTATATGGTTGGAAGTAACACCAAGAAGCTTTAACATTAGATTAAAAACAGGCACTGCACTTGCACAACTTAAACTACTAGAAAGAAAAGAGGTTGTTCTGGATTTAAGAAAAGAAAAATTAATCTATAATAATAAAGGAAAATTACAAAAAACAACATTTTATGATAAAGACAAAGTGCTTTTAAGAATAGAAATACCGAAAAAAGAAATTATAGGATATGAAGCAAGAATTTCTAATGAGATCATTGATTTAAGTAAAATAAAGGCTCACGATAGAAATAAATATTTTAAAGAAGTTAAGAAAGTAGGAACAAATTATAACAAAATTATTTTAGAAAAGAATAAGTTCTATATCTTAAAAACAAAAGAATTTGTGCAATTTCCACCACATCTTTCTGGTGAATTATTACCACTATCTAATCTACTCGGAGAATTCAGAGTTCACTATGCAGGATTTTTTGATCCAGGATTTGGTTTTAACATAAAAGGTAATCAAGCAGTCCTAGAAATAAGACCGCATGAAAACTTAATTGTATATGATGATCAGCCAATTTGCATAATGCAATATTATCCAAACAGGGCTAGACCCAAAAAAGTTTATGGTAAAGCAGGAAATAATTATTCTAAGCAGAAAAAGGTTAGATTAGCTAAGTATTTTAAGGATTAAGTTAAATAACGTTTCTGATAGAAATGTTAAATAAACACAAAAATAAAAGTTTTGGTCATTTTAAGCTAGTAAGTTAAAATAAAATTTATAAAGCATTTTCTCATTCTAAGTATTATTATGGTATTAGGCAAACTAGGAGGCTCATTGAAGAATACTCTGCAAAAAATTACAAGCAGCTTTACAATAGATGAAAAACTAATTAATGAATTAATAAAAGATATTCAAAGAGCATTATTACAAGCAGATGTTAATGTTAAACTAGTTCTTGAACTAACTAAAAAGATAAAAGAGAGGGCCTTGAAAGAAAAACTTGTTCATGGAATAAATAAAAAAGAACAAATAGTTAATATTGTTTTTGAAACACTTGTTGAATTTCTTGGTGGAAAGGGGAATCGAATTGATATTAATAAAAAACCTTTCAAAATTATGCTTGTTGGATTGTTTGGTAATGGTAAAACAACAACCACAGGTAAACTTGCTAACTATTATATGAAAAGAGGAAATTCTGTTGCACTACTCTCAACTGACACTTGGAGACCTGCTGCATTTGAGCAGTTAAAACAACTTGGAAAGCAAATTGGTGCTTCTGTATTTGGTGACCCAACAATAAAAGATCCTGTTGAAATATATAATAAGTTTAAAGCTGAACTTGAAAAACACGATTTAATCTTTATTGATACTGCTGGAAGAGATGCGCTTAATGACGAATTGATCGAGGAATTAAACACAATAAATAAAACTGTTGCTCCAGATGAAACACTTTTAGTCATGGCTGCAGATGTTGGTCAGGCTGCAAAAACTCAGGCTGAAAAGTTTAATGAAACTTGTAATGTTACAGGTGTTATTATTACAAAACTTGATGGAACTGCAAAAGGTGGTGGTGCACTAACTGCCTGCTCTATTACAAAAGCCCCTGTTAAATTTATTGGTGTTGGAGAAAAGATAGACGCTATTGAAGAATTTAAAGCAGAAGGTTTTGTTGGGCAACTTTTAGGAATGGGAGACCTTGAAGCACTATTAGAAAAAGCAAAACTTGCTGTGAATGAAGACGATGCTGAAGCAATGAAAGATAAAATGCTTAAGGGCGAATTTAGTCTTATTGATTTATACTCACAAATGGAATCTATGAAAAAAATGGGTTCTATGAAAAAAATAATGAGCATGATCCCAGGCATGGGGAATCTAGGAATTAATGATTCTATGCTCGATGTTAGTGAAGAGAAAACTAAGAAATGGAAATTTCTGATGGATTCTATGACTCATGAAGAATTAGAAAACCCAGATGTTCTTACAGGAACTCGTGTAAAAAGAATTGCTCATGGTGCAGGTCTTAATGAAACAGAACTTCGTGCTCTGATAAAGCAATATAAACAAAGTAAGAAGATGATGAAGATGATGAAGGGCAATATGTCAGAGAAGGGAATGCAAAAGATGATGCAAAAGATGCAGTCTGGCAAGCTGGGCGGCAAGAGGAAAATATTAAGATAATTAGTTTTCTTTCAACTCATAATCCTTTATAATATAAGTTCCTGCATAGTTATCATAGGTGGTTTCAGCATCTTTAACAATTATTTCTTTTTTGAAGAATGATGCATTTAGAACAGTTGTTTCTATTTCTCCACCTTCACCAGCTTCATTTATTTTATATTTTTCTTTAATTTCTAAAAGTTTTGTAATCATATTTTTATCTATAATTTTTCCTAAGAATTCTTTTCCAAAACCATATGCAAAGACTCCTGAAATCATAACTTTAAAATTAAGTTTGATTAATTCTCTAAGAATTTCTGTTTGATTTCTCATCCATAAAGGATTAAAACACTTTATTTCTAGATCATCACATATTTTTTGTATTCTTGAAGCTTGATAAACAGATCTAATTGCACCTGTGACTATTCCTTCTATTGCATATTTCTCTTTTGCTTCAATAATTGCTTGTTTTAACTCAGATAATTCTTCTTCTTTTATTCCAGGAGTTTTCTTAAGAATGATAGGTAAACCAATGACTTCAGCTTGAATCTTTGCAAACTCTATGTTTGGAACATGAAACATATAACTTTCATCATTCTCTGAGAGCATTGTAATCAAACAAATTACTTTATGTTCTTGCATCACATGATACATTGCTAGACAAGAATCTTTTCCTCCGGAAAATAGTGCTGCGAGTTTCATGTTATTGTAGAAGGAATGTTTATTTATAAAAATGTTTATTTGCCTGTAAATAAAACTTTTAGATCAGGAAGAGCTATTTAAAAATTACTATTAAACTATACTAATTCCACAATATATATAAATAGAATACCCATACTATGCAATATTGATATTGGGGTGCAAATATGATATGGTATATGTGGGCAATAATTGCTGTTGTGGTACTTCTTATTATTGGATTATACAATAGTTTAATTAGGCTAAAAAATAAAGTAAAGAATGCTTGGGCACAGATTGATGTTCAGTTAAAAAAGAGATTTGATCTTATTCCTAATCTTGTAGATACAGTTAAGGGTTATGCTAAGCATGAAAAAACAGTTCTAAAAGAAGTTACTGAAGCTAGAAATATGATGATGAAAGCTTCAGATGTTAAAGGTAAAGCTGCTGCAGAAAACCAGTTAGCAGGTGCATTAAAAACATTGTTTGCAGTATCAGAAAATTATCCTGATCTAAAAGCAAGTGCAAACTTTTTGCAACTACAAGAAGAACTTTCTGGAATGGAATCAAAGATTGCTTATGCTAGACAGTTTTACAATGATATGGTTATGAGATTTAACACAAAGATTCAGTTATTTCCTAACAATATTTTTGCAGGAATGCTTAACTTTAAAGAAGAGCAATTCTTTGAGACTGCAGGCAAAGAAAGAGAGAATGTAAAAGTTAAGTTTTAATTAACTTTTTCTTTTTTTATTAAAATGACATCCTCCCCAACCTAAAGGTTGGGGTATCCTGTTAGGTGAGGAGTTCATGCAATAGCATGATGTTGCTCTTGGTTGAGTATATATTTTACAGTATCACTAAACTGGTTATAACCAACTGTTACAGCACATCCACCTTTGCTCCAAAGATGCCCCCGAGGATATCTAAGTCGAGCTTTTGAGTGATGTTTAAAAAAGTAATATGCTGAAGCACCTTTCAAAATTTGAAATGCTTCAGAATCATCCATATCCATTGGTAAAGTCACAAGCATGTGAACATGCTCAGGCATAACACGAATAATTTCGATTTTTATTCCATGTGCCTTTGCTGATTTCCTAATACATGCTTCCACTAAATTTTTATACTTGAACTTACTAAACATTTTATAACGATACTTTGTCGCAAATTCAATATGCCAATAATTCATACCAACCTTATGATTTCGCTTCATCAACTCAACTTTCACAAATCCCATTTTTTTGTTACCTCCGGCAACAAAAAATTCATTCATAGCTCACGCTAATTTGAATAAATTGGTGCGTGCGCCAAAAATTTTTCGTTGCGCACGTATTTTATAATCAAAAAAATATAAAAACTTAACGAGAAATGGATGTAATTCCTCCACACACTAAAAGTGTGCAGGTATCCTTACAACAAAAAATGAAAACAGGATATACTGTGGCAGATTGCATGACCGAAGATCCTCTAACAACAGGACCTGAAATAACGATTAAAGATGCCGCAAAATTAATGAAAAAACGTAAATTAGGAAGTATTGTTATTCTCAAAAAAGACAAACCAATAGGAATTGTCACAAATCAAGATTTAGTTTTCAGAGTAATTGCAAAGGGCTATTCAGCTAAAAATCCAATAGAAAAAGTGATGAGCACAAGTATTGTGCAAATTTCTCCAAACTTAGACATATTTGAAGCATTAGATGTGATGAATAAAAATATGATTAGACATCTTAATGTTGTAAGTAGAGGTAAATTGGTCGGTTACATTACTCTAAAAGATATTCTAAAAATAGAACCAGCATTGTTTGATTTATATGCAGATAAAATAGATGCAAGATTACAGGGAGATAATAATCTAAATCCCTTATATGATAATGATGGTATTTGCGGGATGTGTGGAAGCTATGCCAAAAGATTATTTAATGTAAATGGCACAGAAGTTTGCACTATATGCAAAAAGAAAAAATAAAACAAAAATAATATATATTTCTAATTATTTAATAAGATTTCAACACCTTTACCAAATATTTGTTTTAAATCTTCAAATATTTTTTCTTTTATAAAAGCTTTTCTAGGAATTGTTATATTCATAATAACTTTTTCCATTTCTTCAAGATTAGAGTCAACATAATTAACAAATTCTCCATTTTTACCAATATCTGCTTTGCTTATTTTATCTCTTTTTTCAAGATTATGCACGACAAAAGCCTTATCCCCTAGAAGAATAACTTCACCATATTTATTACCATATTTAACTCTAATTTTTGTTTTGTCAATTGCCTTTGCTCTTTTTCTTTCAATATGATCAACTAAAACTTTCATTGAATCTTTGGCTGCTTTTATAGCTGTTCTTATTTCATGGTTAGTTAATTTTTTGGTATCATAAGATTTTTTGGTACTAAAAACTTTTTTTATGTCAGTAAAAACTTTCTCAGAAATAATTCCTGTGTGAATTATATTATCTTCAAAAGATTTCAGTATTTTATCTTTTGCAATTGTTTTAACATTATTCTCTAATTTTAATATATCCCTCATCATTGTTACAAGAGAATTATATGAATTAATTACAGCCTCTTCTTCTTTGGCTTCGCTAATTTGTTGAAATAATTTTTTTAAACGTTTTAGATATTTCTCAGATAATTTTAACAATTCATCAACTTCTTTCCCAGACATACTTGTTTTATCACCATGCTCCATCTTTTTTCTGGTATCTATTATCTTTTTAAGAATTGTTACATATTCAGGTTCTAGTAACTTTTCTTTCTTAACAAAAACATCACTCATAACTTTTGGAGATTCATTAGGAGTTGGAGGGGCAATACCCATCATCATTAATGCAGCTTGACTTGGAGTTAGGGTTGCCCAGAAGAAATCTTCCATTCCGATTTCTTTAAGTTTTACTTTAACTCGTTCAAGTAATTGATCTCCTGAGTGAATATACATTTCAATTGCTTCAGGGCTTGGTTTAATTTTACCCATTTGTAATAATTGTTTCCAAGGCATAAAGATTCCTTTATCAAATAAAGGTATACCATCTCTTAGAAGAGTAAAGATTACAGGGTTTGCTTCTTTTATGCTATCCCAAAAATCAGTTAAAATATAAACTTGAATATTTAATTTATTTTTTATTCCAGTCATATTACCCGCATCAATACCCATACCAATAATAATCGCTCTAAGTTTATCTCTCAGCTCTGCACGACTCATCTTTTTTACATCAGTATCATCAATAACAATGTATACATCAATATCTGATTTAGAATGCGCTTTACCTTGAACAAGAGATCCTGCAAGACAATATGTAACAATATAATTCTCAAATTTTTCAAGAACCATCTGCTTATGTATTTCTGCAATCTTCAATGCAGACATCATTCCTCTATCAAAAACAGGGGCGCTAAGTGCAATTTTCTTAAGAAGCTCATGTTTACCATCAGAACAAGCTTGCCATAGGTCGGTAACTAATAGTGATTCAATCTTTAAATTCTTATCAATTTCTTTAGCAGATTCCTGCATAATTTTTGAAAGTTTTTCTCTTAGCTGATCTTTACTCATTTTTTTTGAGTCAGCATCGTCAAGCAGAACAAGAACATTGATTGCATCTTTTTCTTCTTTGCTAAGTTCCTTACCCTTCTCAGGTTGGTTAGGTGGAAGCAAACAAATACCCATAATGTATCCTTGAAACTTAGAGACAACTTTCTTTTGATATTTATCAAGGATTGTTTTTATATTCTCAAGTTTTTCTTTAGCTTCAACAGGCAAATCAGCTGGAAGATTTGCAGTTAAAGAATCTAATTTAACATTTTCAGAATTAGAAGCCTCATTTAACTTATAGTCTGCAGGCTTTACAGATTTAGCAACTGCAGATTTAGATTTTTTTTTAGTTGTTTTCTTCTTATTAGACATATTATCTCACCCAAAATAAGTTTAATATAATGAATCTTGCTCAACATAAGAAGTTCCCTCTACATTTATAAAGTTTATGAGAGTTTTATCAAAAAACGAAGAATTAAATCTTATCAAATGCAGCTAAGAATTTTTTATTAGTTGATTCGATTCTCTTTATTGCAGATAACACTGCATCGAGTGCAGATTTTTTAGAAGTTTCAACAATTATCTGAGGCACTAAAACAAGAGGGTGCCCTGTTCTATAAGAAGAAACCTTAACATCAGAATCATTCCAAAGTTCTTCTTTAAACATATTACAAAAAGTGTGGTCAACACCCCTCAAATCAAAGAATAATCTGTTTTTTGTGTTTTCTATTATATTTATTTCAATTACCATTTTAAACCTAAAACTTTTTGAATTTTGAAGCCATATCAATTAAATCAACATGCCCTAAAAACATTACTCTACAACAAAATCTTTCTAATCCTAAATCATTAAGTATTTTTTTCTGGTCTTCACCTTTAATACTTCTTTCTTTAAACTCATCCCATAAATGGGCTATTGGTTTTCCACATGAAAAACATCGTATAGGAATAATCATTTTTTATCTCCAATTAAATAATGATTGCTCAAAAATATTTTTATTTTTGTTGTTATCATTTTTTCTACCTTTATATTTTTTGTCTTAGCGCATCAGCGATACGCTCAGAAATCAAACTATCTGTATGACTTCTGTCTCTTAGACCTTGCTTGGCCTTGACTATTTGGTTTTGAAACTTCTTTAAACCTTACATCAGAAACAAGCATTGCTCTGTCATAATCAAGAAATACTTGTTTTAAATTAGGTTTATGTTTAACTAGGGCTTTTGAAATTGCAATTCTCACTGCATCAGTTTGTGATGAGAATCCTCCTCCAAAAACACTAACGTTAATATCAACTTCATTAGCAACATTACCCGCTAAAATCATTGGCTCTTTTATTCTAAGAGCATAAAACTCTGGTTTAAATAATTCAATAGGAGTACTGTTAACAATTAATCTACCCTTACCTTTCTTTAAGGTGGCTCTAGCTACAGCAGTTTTTCTCTTACCGCTTGTTTGAATTAAATCATTCTTTTTAGTCATTCTTTGCACCTAAAAACTTACATAAATCTTTTACAGTAATAAATTTAAGATAAGGTAATTTCGAAACATTACACTCCTCAAATTGTATTGCTTTTTCATTAGCAAATTCTACAGGAGAACCTGCATAACACATAATTTTCTTATATGCTTCTGCTCCACGAGCAATTTTGTAAGGAAGCATCCCTCTAATAGTTCTTCTAACAAATCTATCAGGCATTCTTGGTAAAAAAGGCCCTTTTGTATGGATTCCTCTTACCATTCTTTTTTGATAATTTTCAAGGATTGCTTTTTTATCTCCTGTAATAACTGCATTTTCACAGTTAATTACTTTTATGGTTTCACCTAAAAGAGCTTTTTTAGCAACAATTGTTGCAAGTCTTCCAAGCACCATATCAGTAGCATCAATAACAATCATATTTACACCTATCCTATTATTCTAATCCCTTTTGCTTTAGGATTTTTTTTCATTAAATCTTCAATAGATAATACTTCTCCTTTTTGAGAAATTTTTGATTTTGCATTTTGTGAAAATGAACAAGCAGAAACAATTAACTTATGTGTTAATTCTCCTGAACTAAGAACTTTACCAGGAACTATAACTAATTCACCATCCTTTGTAACTTTATCTAACTTTGAAAGATTAACTATTCTTTTGTTTCGAGTTGGTTTTTCAAGTTCTGAAGCAATTCTTTTCCAAAATTTAACCTTCTCAGTAATAGCTAAAGTTTTTAGTTCACTTATTAGTTTCTCCTGTGCAGGATTTTTTTGTCGATTCATCTTCTTAATTATATAAATGAGTTTTAAAATATTATTTTACGTTTTCTTTAATCACTTTTTGGGTTCCTTTTAGGATTTTATTATACTCCTCAATTGCATTATTAAAAACATTTGAAGCTTTTAATTGTCCCCAAGACTCAAAAGTAAATATGAAATCAGTATCACTATATTCAACAGTAAATCCATTTTCCTCAAGATCCTGTTCTAGAGAACCACTATACTTTAAGTGATCAATAATTTTAACTTTACTTCCACTTACTGAAAGTATTTTTGAATTATTTTTTATTAAATCTTTATTAGCATCTTTGCCAGCAGTAATTATTGGTACTGATCTAAAACCGACAAGACCAGGAGACCATTTTGAATGAACTTTTCCTTTTCCCAAAACTGCAGTTGCTTCAAACTCTATTTTTTGGTGTGCTAGTAGCTTAACTAAAGGAGTATCAGGATAAACAGGAACTATTTTTGGATCACTTGATTTTATGTCCTTTGCATAGATTGTTTTAGGCCCCTCAACTTTTAATGTTAGTTTAAGTTGGCATTTTGCGCAACCTGCACCTTTACATGAACATTCACTGGGAAGATTATACATTTTTAAATCTGTTTTTAGAGGTAATAGACCCAATCTTAATGCAAGCATTTCATCATATAATACCGAATCATTTTGTCTAAACTCAACATCTTCTATTGCCATTGTAGGAACTTCTGCAAGAATTAATCTTCGCAAAGTATTCACATAAGCAGCACTAGTTCCTTCAATTGATAATATCAATTTATTCTTTGATTTTTTTAGGGTTGTAACTTCCATTATACTCTCCTGCCTCTTCTACCGCCTTTTTTTCTACATCCTCCATGAGGCATGGGTGTGACATCTTCAATAAACCCAATTCTTAAACCCATTCTAGATAATGCTCTGATTGCAGCTTGTGCTCCTGGACCTGGACTATTTGGGCCATTATGCCCTCCTGGAGCTCTTATTCTTATGTGTAATCCATTAATTCCTTTTTCCTTCACAATTTCTGCAAGTTTTTTTGCTGCATTCATTGCTGCAGTAGGACTAGATTCTAATCTATCTGATCTAACTACTTGGCCACCAGAAACTCTGGCAATAGATTCTGACCCCGTAATATCTGTAACATGAAGCATAGTATTATTATATGAAGCTAGAATATGACAAACTCCCCATCGTATATTTTGTTGAGGTCTGGGTCTTCTAGTATCTGTTTTTTGAATTACCATTTTTATTCTTTCTTCTTATCTTTTGCTTTAGTCTCTTTTTTTTTTTAACAGGAGCTTTATCTTTTTTCTTAGGCTCTTCTTTTTTAGTTTCTACTTTTTTAGGGGCAGGTTCTTTTTTTTCTTCAACAGCAGGAGCCTCTTCTTTTTTAGGTTTAATATTAGTAGTCTCAACGCTTTTTTCAGGCTTTGACTTTATATCTTTTTGAACTTTTTCAGCTTCTTTTTTCAATTTAGCTTTTGTTTTTTTATCTGCTCTTTGTCTTTCAGGATGATCTTCACTATAAAGACTTGAAGCCACAGTAAAATTAATAAAAGATTCTTCTTTAACAGGAACAAGATATCTTGGTACAGTAATTTTTTTGTCACCAATCATAACATGTCCATGAATAATAAATTGCCTTGCTTGTTTTGTTGATCTAGCAAATCCTTTTTTGAATAGAACGGTTTGTAACATTCTATCAAGAATGTCTTTTAATTGTAATGAGAAAATTGCATCAAAAGTTTCATTTCCAGGAGTTATAAAACCAAATGATTTAAGTTTGCTCATCATTTGTTCTTTTTCTAATTCTGCTTGTGTACCCTGCATAGCAATAAGTTTTTTAGCTTGATCTTTATACTTTTTTAGAAAAGATGAGAATTTCCAAAGTTCTTTTTTATTCTTTAGACCATACTCTTTAAGAAGTTTAATTTCCTCAACAATTCTTGACTTTTGCCAAGGGTGAATAGGTGTCTCATATTTTTTTCTTATTTTTTTAGGATCTCCCATCTTACTTTCTAGCTACCCCTTTCTTTTTTAAGCCAGGAACAGCCTTTCCTTTATTCCGTCTGAAGTTCGATTTTGTTCTTTGACCTCTAACAGGAAGTTTAGACATGTGTCTTACTCCTTTGTAAGATTTTATCTTCATCATTGCTTTAACATCACCATCAACAGCAAATATTAAATCAGAACCTATAATATGTTTATCTTCGCCTGTTTCTTGATCTTTTCTTCTATTAAGTAACCAAGAAGGCGCATTGGGATTTAGAATTTCTTTTTCTAAAGCTTTAATTTCTGCATCAGTCAAGTCTCCTGCTTTTTTAGTTCTCTCAACTTTTGCATTTAGACATATCATATTAGCAAACATTATACCAATGCCTTTTATTTTTCTTAAAGCATAGAGAACTGTCTTTTCTCCTTTAAGATCAGTGTTTGCAATTCTTACTAAGTGTCTGAATTCTGCCATTTTAAGTATATATAAGTTATTTTTTACCGAGAATTAGCAATTCAACCCTATAATCGCTTGCACTCGGGCATAATCAAGTTATTCTAGTGAACTGAGGTTTCTTTATAAATGTTTTTGTTATTCACATATTTAGCAAAGGCATTAATTATTTCAGGTTTGTTTTGCAATCTCAGAATTCCACCATCAAATTTATAAGTATTATAAATTAAAATGTCAAGAAGCTTATGTGAGACAAATCTTGATGGATACCCAGGATTACCAATTTTTAATTCTTTAACAATATCCCATTCAACCACTGTGATTTTTCTATTAATAACCTTTTCTTCAAGAGAATTTAATGGGGCATTTTTTCTAATATCCTTAAGCTGTTTTTCTAACTCATAATAACAGAACAGCCAAAATATTGGTAATTCAGGACGAACAGAAGGATAATTTTGATATTGTGTTTCAGTACAGCTGTAACCTTCGTATTTATTTTTTTTAATACCTTTTAAGCTACCTTTCAATTCAGCAACAAAAGTAGGACCAATTATATCAATACCTTTTTTAGTTTCTTTATATTTTATATCAAGTAGTTTATACACAAATATTTTATTTACTTCTTCATATCTTCCTTTTAGGTATTGTACTTTAGTTGAATGTTGAGTTAATTTAGTTAATTTCTTCCCCATAAAAAACTAGAATTTTAACAGATTATTAAACCTTTGCATCAAGTATATAAATGAAATAAGGTTTTTGGGTAGTATGTTGGTTGATTATAAAGAGTATATGAGAGAAATTATAGAATATATTAAGAAAGAAAAACCTGACAAGATAACTCTCAGTAAAAAAAAGATTAAGTTATGCAGTAACTATCATCTTAGAGAAATGCCCAATGACATAAAGATATTAATGTCTGCACAACAAAAAGATATCAAAGATATAGAAAAGTTTCTTTCAATTAAACCAATAAGATCAATAAGCGGAGTTGTAGTAGTTGCAGTTATGACAAAGCCATTAAAATGCCCTGGCACATGCATCTATTGCCCTGGCGGAGTAAATAGTTTTTATGGTGACACACCTAAATCTTATACTGGAAAAGAGCCTGCTGCACGAAGAGCTGCAAGAAATCATTTTGATTCTTATTTGCAAGTATTTAATCGACTAGAACACTACATTGTTTCAGGACACATTCCTGATAAAGTTGAGTTAATAGTTATGGGAGCAACATTTCCTGCATTTGATAAAAGTTATCAAGAAGAATTTATTTATTATGCATTCAAGGCAATGAATAACTTTTCAAAACTATTTTATAATAAAAAGGGAGAGATAAATTCTGCTAAGTTTAAAAAATTCTATGAATTGCCTGCAGATATCAATGATTCAGATAGAACTGATAGAATTCACAAGAAACTCTTAAAGTTAAAACAGAAAAATAAGAAATCTTTAGAGAAGGAACAAAAGATTAACGAAACTTCAAAAATAAAGTGTGTTGGTTTAACTATTGAAACAAGGCCAGATTATGCAGACAAAGAAACAGGCAATGAACTTCTTAGGTTGGGTGCAACCAGAATAGAGCTTGGAATACAGAGTGTTTATGAGGACATTCTAAAAAGGATAAAAAGAGGGCACACAGTTAAACAGAGTATTGAATCAATTTCTATTCTTAGAGACTTGGGTTTTAAATTAAACTTTCATATGATGCCTGGACTCCCAGGAGTTAACCGAAAAAAAGATTTAGAAGGTCTTAAAAAATTATTTTCTGATCAAAACTTTAGACCTGATATGTTAAAAATTTATCCTTGCATGGTTATGCCAGGCACAGAATTATACAAACTCTATAAAGATAAAAAATTCACCCCCCTAACAACCAAAAAAGCAACATCTCTTATTGCTGATTTCAAAAAATTTGTTCCTCGATCTGTAAGAATTATGAGAGTGCAGAGAGATATTCCATCAAATTTGGTGAGTGCAGGTGTTGACAGAACAAACCTGAGACAATATATAGAAAAAGAGTTGAAAAGAAAAAAATCAAAGTGCAACTGCATAAGATGCAGAGAAATAAAAAATGAAAAGATCAGCAAGCCTGAACTTAACATTGAAGAATATAAAGCAAACAACGGCATAGAATTTTTTATTTCAATAGACGACAAAAAAATAGATAAAATAATTGGTTTTTGTAGATTAAGATTTCCTGCAACACAATTAAGAAAAGAATTCACAAAAAAAACAGCAATCATCAGAGAGCTTCACATTTATGGAAAAACAACTTCTGTCGGAAAAATCGGCAAAAAAGCACAACATAAAGGTTTTGGAACAATCTTAGTAAAGACTGCAGAGTTAATTTGTAAAGAGAACAATTACAATAAACTTCTTGTTATCAGTGGAGTTGGAGTTAAAGAATACTATAATCACATAGGATACAAAAAAGAAGGAGTTTACATGAGCAAGAAACTTTAGACTTTGCTCTCCATATTTAGGAAATGTTTAATCTCGTTTGAAAGTTCCCCGAGCTTTATGCTTAAATCAGCCATTTCTCTTATAGCCATCTCATTTTTTCTTAATACAAACATAACCTTACCAAGAACCTTATAAAATCCCTCAACCCATTTCCTGTTACTCTTAACTTCAAACAACCCCTTATAATCTGCAATAACTTTTCCATTAATATTAACTTTAATCTTTCCTCTACCAACCTTAACTTTTTTCCCATTAACATTAACAATCTGTTCAACATAATTATCTGCTTCAATTTTAACATTTACAACATGTTTGTAATATTCAGTCACCTTGGCGTCACCATAGAGTTTTATAGTAATTATCCGCCCTTCAAATGCACCTGGTTTATCTTTATACAAATTTTCTTTTGGCGAAAGTCGATGTTTCTTAAACCATTTAACAATACCCCTATACACATCATCAAATAAGAATTCACCCTTGAACTTTACCGTTGCTGGTCCTGCACTATTTATTACCCACTCTGCTTGTGACATAACTGCATTATGTAATGTGCAATATATAAATGTTTTTGTTAAATTACTATAAGCTACCTTAAAAACAGAATTCACAGAATTTATAAATAATTAATCAAAAATATACTATAAATAACAATGGTGGTGTTACTATGAAAAAATATCTATTTAGTCTTATAATTATAGCATTAATTCTTTTAAGTGCATGCTCTCAAGAGAATCTTGAAGTAAATGATACTAATCAAGGAGAAGATATAAAAGACCCTGTTGCTCAATTAATAGAACAAGAACCAATAATTCAAGAACCAGAAGAATTAACAGATTATGATACAGAAGATCTTCTTGTTGAAAAGAGGATAAATGAATATGATTATGAAGATTCTAAAACCACAACAAAGGCACTAGAAGGGGTAATATTTGATTCGTATGAAGCAACATATTCTTTTAATGATGGAGACACCGAGGCAAAAGCCGCAGTTCTAATGTCTGATAAAGTAAATGTATTTGATTTTATTGATAAGTTAGATGAAAGTGATGAAATTGAATTCTTAGAACAAGAAGATTATGATTTCTTAGATGCAGATATCTATTTTAATCCTTATGAAAATATGTATATTTGGATTTCTGGAGGAAAAATAATTATTGTTGAGAAAACAATCGGGTTTAATGTTCTAGAAAGATATATTGATGAATATCCTATCTCAGTTATTTCAGAAGAATATGAAAGTGGCGAAGATATTGTAATCAAATTGACAGAAGATGAAGGGCAAAAAATAATATTAATAGAAGACGACCAATATGTACTTGAACTTGATGATTTAAGCGAAAATAATCAAAAGGCAAAGTTCTTAATTAACGACGAACAATTATACATAAAAGTAAATGAAGAAGGCATTGTAAGTGGATTATTAATTGAGTTGAATAAAGTTACAGATGACTACATCGAGATAGAAATCAAAAAACAAGTTATAGACAGTATTGAACTAGAAGTTTTTGTTGACGAAGAAAAAAGCTTTAAGCTTAACAGTGAAACAAACATAATAGAATTAATAAATCAAGATGCAGAGTCAAGACAGGCACTTGTTAACTTTAATGGAGAACGATATCTTCTAGAACGAGATGAAACTGAATCAATCGGCGGGATTAACGTAAAACTCGATGAAGTTTTTGATTTAGGAACTAATGACGAAGAAAACTTTGCAAGATTCATCATTTGGATAGATTGATATTTTTATTCTGTTTTATTCAGCTTTGCTGAATGACCAAAATGTTCAAAAATTTAAATTTTTGACACACTAAAAACCTTTGGTTTTTACTTGTTTTTAATTTTGTTTTTTCGGTGTCAATAGTCTATTGATTATTGAGCATTTTTATTTTAATTTTTTATTATATTTCTTAGAAATTAATATGGGGCCTCAGGAGATCCGTAGCAAAGCGAGGTGCCAGAAATATTCTATTTCTGAGTGTTTTCAAATCCTTGAGAAATTATGCTTTTCACATTGTGAAAAGTATGGGACCTCAGGAATTTATGCTGGAAAATCAAAGATTTTCTGCACCACAGGAACTACGTTCAAATCCAAAAGAACCAAATAAAAGCTATCTCTCATTGAGAGATAACTTAACTTAATATGGGACCTCAGGGATTTGAACCCTGGACATCTACGTGTCAGCATATCCATGATGACATTATTGAACGTCAGTTCGGATATCTT
>Ga0207996_1000160_pt1 | contig 60209 bp, 60 predicted proteins | sample AntAceMetag02UKG_FD_184773 | JGI IMG/M metagenome (GOLD analysis project Ga0207996, IMG submission 184773) | Saline lake microbial communities from Ace Lake, Antarctica - Antarctic Ace Lake Metagenome 02UKG (SPAdes) (version 2) | ecosystem: Environmental > Aquatic > Non-marine Saline and...
TTTTCAAGGAATTTTCGTAAAAGGTGGCAGAGGCTAGTATGAAAAATGGGAAACACAAGAAATTAGCTCCATATGCATGTTGCAGGACACTATTTTTCTCTTTCTATACTGCCTCTGGGAATTGCTGATGTTATTGAGAAGCTGCAGACTCAAATGCAGTCAAATAAAAATATCTATGATGCCTATATCAATGATTCCGATCTTATCGGAACACATTTTAGATATAAGCAGGCGGTTTCACTCACCGACTGGATGGGAGGAGAGGGTAAAGATGTTACCAACCCTGGCCTTGATCTAAATGACTTTATTGGACTTTCATTTACCACCAGCCCCGATGGACAACTATATCAGATTCCTGATCAACAGTTTGCCAACCTCTACTGGTTCCGCTATGACTGGTTTCAGCGTCCAGACTTGAAGAAAAAATTTAAAGATACCTACGGCTATGAACTGGGGGTTCCAGTAAACTGGTCTGCCTATGAAGATATCGCAGATTTCTTCTCTAATAAAGTAAAAGAGATCGACGGAAAACGTGTATACGGTCATATGGATTATGGTAAAAAAGATCCATCTCTCGGCTGGCGTTTTACCGATGCCTGGTTATCCATGGCAGGAGCAGGAGATAAAGGCATTCCAAACGGACTTCCTGTGGACGAATGGGGTATCAGGGTTGACGGCTGCCGTCCTGTCGGTTCTTCAGTGGAGCGTGGCGGTGCAACCAATGGCCCTGCTGCTGTTTATGCACTCACTAAATATATAGACTGGATGAAGAAGTATGCGCCACCTGAAGCAGCTGGTATGACCTTTTCCGAAGCTGGACCTGTGCCTGCCCAGGGTGGTATTGCTCAGCAGATCTTCTGGTACACTGCCTTTACCGCTGATATGGTTAAACCCGGTATTGCAGTAGTTGACGAGAATAATATGCCTAAATGGCGTATGGCACCATCCCCTCATGGCCCATATTGGCAGGAAGGTATGAAGCTTGGGTATCAGGATGCAGGATCATGGACGCTGATGAAATCAACTCCAGTTGATCGTCGTAAAGCTGCCTGGCTCTATGCACAGTTTGTTATTTCTAAAACTGTCAGTCTGAAAAAGACCCATGTTGGCCTTACTCCCATCCGTGAAAGCGATCTCTGGGATGAATCTTTTACTAAACGTGCTCCTGAACTTGGTGGTTTGATTGAATTCTATCGTAGTCCTGCCCGTGTTCAGTGGACGCCTACTGGTACAAATGTACCTGATTATCCAAAACTTGCACAGCTCTGGTGGCAGAATGTTGCCGATGCTGTAACCGGTGATAAAACTCCACAGGGTGCCATGGACAGCCTTGCTATGCAGCAGGACAAAATTCTCGAGCGTCTTGAGCGTGCAAACGTTCAGGGCGAATGTGGACCGAAGCTGAACAAGAAACAGGATGCTTCTTACTGGCTCAATCTTCCCGGTTCTCCTAAACCAAAACTTGCCAATGAGAAACCTCAGGGCATAACCGTTGACTATGACGAACTTGTAAAAAGCTGGGCTGCTGCTAAGAAATAGGCGGCTGCACAATATGTGACCACTGCAGTTCTATGCAGTGGTCACAATGATACCTCCCCCAAAAAAACAGGTTGACGACTCTTGTCGTAACCTGTTTTTATTCTTTGAAGTTCCCATTTTTTTCAACGACTAACTCAACACTTTCCTGCTTGTGGTAATTGATTGATTTGGTAAATAATAGGTAACTATTCACCGAAATTGAGTTTGAGTCGGAATTGCACAACAAATACGCTGGTAGGAAACTGGGGACATGACCCAATTCGTCTTTGTCTTTTGAATTGGGATCGTGTCCCCCGATTCCGGATAAATATTGTGCCGTTCAATAGCATGGTGAATAGTTACGAAAGAAAAAGTATTATCAAACTATCATCCTTTAGCCTTTGGTCTAACTGTCTGTGATGAAGCTTGGTCGATCGTATAAATATTGCATTATCAATATGTTACGGAAATTAAAAAATTTAAGGACATATACCATACTACTCACAACAGTTGCCAGAGCCTTTGCTCAAGGAGAAATATAATGCCCACGCATATACTTGCAATTGACCAGGGGACGACTTCCAGTCGAGCGATTATTTTCAATGATCAACTTGAAATAGTTGCACAGGCCCAACAGGAATTTGAACAGTTTTTCCCGCGTTCCGGCTGGGTGGAGCATGATCCTGAAGAGATCTGGTCCACGACCCTTGCCACCTGCAAACTAGCACTGGAAAAGGCCACTCTTTCAGCCTCTGATATTGCTGCAATAGGCATTACCAATCAAAGAGAAACAACGATCATCTGGGATAAAGAGACAGGCAGAGCAATTCATAAAGCCATTGTATGGCAGGATCGCAGAACTGCCGATTTTTGTAGGGAATTAAGCAGTGAGGGGCATGGTCAAATGATTACCTCAAAGACTGGCTTACTGCTTGATTCCTATTTTTCCGGAACGAAAATCAAATGGATACTGGATAATGTTGAAGGAGCAAAGGAGAAAGCACAAGCAGGGAAACTTGTCTTTGGAACCGTCGATACCTTTCTTCTCTGGCGCCTGACCGGTGGCAAACTGCACGCAACAGATGCGACAAATGCTTCCCGTACCATGCTCTACAATATTCACGACAATATTTGGGATAAAGAAATCCTGCAGTTGCTTGATATCCCGGAGGCTCTTTTGCCGGAAGTAAAGGACTCCTCTGCCGACTTTGGTTTATGTGAAAGTGCTCTTTTCGGCGCCCCTATTCCGATACGAGGTATTGCTGGTGATCAGCAGGCAGCTCTTGTGGGACAGGCATGTTTTGACCCGGGAATGATTAAATCAACTTACGGTACCGGTTGTTTTATTGTTCTTAATACAGGCAGAGAGGCTGTTACTTCAAACAACAAATTACTCACAACTATTGGCTATAGATTAAAGGGAGTTACGACCTATGCCCTTGAAGGTTCAATTTTTGTGGCAGGTGCGGCTGTCCAATGGATGCGGGATGCGATGGGACTTATTGAAACCGCTTCGGATATCGGTAAACTTGCCCGTCAGGCTGATACTAACCAGGATGTTTTTCTGGTTCCAGCTTTTACAGGGCTTGGCGCACCACATTGGGATCCTGATGCCAGGGGCGCAATCTTCGGTATTACCAGAGCAACAGGCCCTGCGGAACTGTCACGAGCTGCACTTGAATCTGTCTGCTTCCAGACACGGGATCTTCTTGATGCAATGCGTCGCGACTTAACAGAAGCTGGTGATACGGTTTTGCGGGTAGATGGAGGTATGGTTGCTTCAAATTACACCATGCAATTTTTGGCCGATATTCTGGATGCCCCGGTAGATCGCCCAAAAGTTCTTGAAACAACAGCAGTGGGGGCAGCATATCTTGCCGGACTTTATGAGGGAATCTTTCCGGTACCCAAAGAATTTAGTGCCAGCTGGCAACGTGATAAGCGCTTTTTGCCGTCCTTAGATGAAGAGATGCGAGCCAGAAAGTACAGAGGGTGGAGGGATGCTGTATCAAGGACACTTAGCAAACAGTGAGTGGAAGACCCTAAAAAAACCTTAATTACAACGTGTGACCTAAGGCCTAAATTTTTTTGTGGCTGGGGGACAAGGATTCGAACCTTGATAAGCGGAGTCAGAGTCCGCTGTCTTGCCATTAGACCATCCCCCAGGATGTGTCATCGTTGAGGTCGACTATTTAGAAAGTTTTCCTGTTTCTGTCAAGGAAAATAACCATCAGGAGATGAGGACTCCTGCATAGCCAACGACCTGTGTTGTGTCACCTGTTATTTCACCGGAGTCGGTGTACCGAACCAGTTCTGTTTTAGTCGCACCAAGTTCCAGCGCGGTTATCAGAGCAACGGTAACCGGCATGATGCCGCACATGGAAATATGGTGCCCGGTGACAGAGCGGTACAGCATGCTCGGATCCATATCTGCCAACTTTTTAAGGACATAATGATCCTTTTTGTCTGCAGCCTCACGTGCTTCATAATGGGTCATATCGGAGGAGGCAACAATCAGGATGTTTTTATCCTCACTGCGTTTGATGACTTCTGCGAGAGCCAGGCCTATTTCGTTGAGAACCTGATAGGAGACGTGGGAGATTGTAATGGGAACAATGGAAAGATTCGATTGTGCCATCTGCAAAAAAGGAATCTGTACCTCCAGTGAATGTTCATATTTGTGCGCAAACTCATCTTCTTCGATAAAATCTGTTTCCTCAAGTAGGGACTGAGCAAAATTACGGTTAACGGGAACGTTCCCCATGGGCATGTCCCAGGTGGCAGTGGATAGAGCTACGGGTACACCCTTACCTGTATGGTTAGGGCCAAGAAGGATCACCGTTTCAGGGATCTCTATCTTACCAAGTGTTTCAGCGGCAACACTGCCTGAGTAAACATATCCGGCATGTGGGGAGACTGCTGCAAGCACCTTTTGTTTTGTAATGCTTGCAGGATAGTCGATGGACAAATCCTGAATGGCAAGACGTAAGGACTCTGCCTCTCCGGGATAAAATCTGCCGGCAACGGCTGGTGAACGGTGTATGGCGGTCATGTTAGTTTCGCTTAACGCTCCAGGCGGTTCCTTCCGGTCCGTCTTTGAGTTCAATTCCCTTGGCGAGAAGTTCGTCGCGGATCTCATCACTGCGACCCCATTCCTTATCTTCTCGTGCTTGGTTTCGTTTCTGGATGCAGGTAAGAATTTCTGCTTCGCTAATGGCCGTTTTGGCAAGCATGGCTGCTTTTTTTTCAGCTAGATAATCGGCTGCGTTCTCCTGCATTATTCCCATGATAGCAGCAAGTTTTATGATAGTGGCGGTGCCGCTTTTCAGTAGAGTGTAATCGGCTGTTGCGGGCGTCTCCGGAAGTTGGCGTCTGATCTTGTTGATGACTTTCACCGTTTCAAAAAGACTCGCCTGGGCCTGGGCTGTGTTAAAGTCGTTGTCCATGGCTTTCCGAAATCGTTCTTCCAGGGATTCTATTTTCTTGATATCTTTTTCAGTTGCAATGGGCTTAGTACTGTCCGAATGGGTACTCCCAAGTTCATCGGTGGCGGCAATGCATTCATAGAGGCGATCAAGGCCCGTCATGGCATCCTGCATGGCTGACTCGGAAAAATCCAAGGGATTGCGATACTGGGTGGAAAAGATAAAAAATCTAAGCACTTCAGGGTGGTAATGGTCAAGGATATCTCTGATGGTCAGGAAATTTCCAAGAGATTTTGACATCTTCTCATCACGGATGGTAACAAAACCGTGATGAATCCACATGTTAACAAAGGGCTTATCGTTGGCACCTTCACTTTGAGCCAGTTCGTTTTCATGATGGGGGAAGGTTAGATCCTGTCCACCACCATGGATATCAAATGTTGAACCAAGATACTTCCGACTCATGGCGGAACATTCAATGTGCCAGCCAGGTCTTCCAAGGCCCCACGGGCTTTTCCAGCTGGGTTCCCCGGGTTTGGATGCCTTCCACAGTACAAAGTCCATGGGGTTTGTTTTGTTCTCATTGACAGAAATACGGGCCCCTGCCAGCATGTCGTCAAGGTTACGACCGGAAAGTTTGCCATAGCCCTCAAAGGAGTGCACCTTAAAATAGACATCTCCCCCAGCAGGGTAAGCCATATCTTTGTCAATGAGTTCACTGATAAGGTCTGTCATCTCCTGGATGTGTTCGGTGGCCTTGGGCTCCATGGTGGGTCGGTCAATACCGAGTTTGTCCATATCAACGTAGAATTCATCTATAAACCGATTGGCAAGCTCTTCCGTTGTGGTATTCTGTTCTGCTGCCCGGGCGATAATTTTATCATCAATATCGGTGAAATTTCGAATATAGGTGACTTTGTAACCAAGATATCTGAGGTAGCGGACTATCATATCAAAGGCAAGAGCCGACCGTGCATGGCCGATATGACAGTAGTCGTAGGACGTTATTCCGCAGACGTAGAGCTTTATATGACCCGGTTCAATGGGCTTGAGGAGTTCTTTCTTTCGCGTAAGCGTATTGTATATCTTAACTGGCATGGTCGTTGTAGTTCCGGTTTCCTCTTACAACTGGAAACCTGTTTTCTTTTAGGGAATAAATAAGTATAGATCCATTGATACCATAAATTTATTGCGGGGAAAAGAGAAGAATGGCTGAAAAAGAAGGCAGCAGAGAGAGTAAAATTGATATGCTGAGGGTGTGGATACACCCAAAGGTCTTGACCATGCTCTTTCTCGGGTTTTCTGCCGGGATTCCCATACTGTTAATCTTTTCCACCCTTTCTGTGTGGCTGCGGGAAGCTGGCGTCAGCCGTTCCGCTGTAACATTTTTCAGCTGGGCGGCTCTCGGTTATTCGTTTAAATTTATATGGGCACCTCTTGTCGATAAGCTGCCTCTGCCATTGCTCACCCGAATGTTTGGTCGCCGTCGTTCCTGGATGCTGTTCTCACAATTTTCAGTGATTTCTGCCATTGTCTGGATGGGACTCACCGATCCCACCCGCAGCGATGCAAGTCTTGTTTATATGGCATTTGCCGCGGTTTTCTTAGGGTTTTCTTCTGCTACCCAGGATATTGTTATCGATGCCTATCGTATCGAAAGTGTTGAGGAATCGATGCAGGCCATGCTGGCGTCCACCTACGTGGCAGGTTATAGAATAGGCATGCTGGTAGCGGGGGCCGGATCGCTCTATATCGCATCCTGGCTAGGAACAACACGGGAGATGTATGATGTGAGTGCCTGGCGTGGAACCTATCTTGTTATGGCAGCTGTTATGCTGGTCGGTGTTATTACGACCTGTGTGATTGATGAACCCGAGGAGGCTGGACAGGAAGGGTATCAGTATAGTGCCGTTCAATATGGTCGTTTTTTATGCCTTTTTCTATTTGCTGCTGCTCTTTTTGGGTCATGTTTTTTCTTTAGTGGATCCTTTGTCGGATCATTAAAGGAACAGCTGGCTGGAGGCGTTGGAATTCATGGAAAACTTATTGGTTTTATAGTGGAAACGCTACGTCTCTTTGTGGCGCTCGGGGTGGCAGCGGTTGGGGCACTGTTCGCAGTGAAGGCAGGGCTGGCCGATAAAGATATGGTGCAGGACAGTTATGTCGCACCGGTTCAGGACTTTTTTGTTCGATACGGTGGTAAAACTGCTCTTATTCTTTTACTGCTGGTCGGGTTTTACCGGGTTTCAGACATCGTACTCGGCGTGGTTTCCAATGTGTTTTATCTGGATATGGGCTTTAGTAAAAATGTGATTGCCACGGTAACTAAAACGTTTGGCCTACTGATGACACTTGCTGGCGGATTTCTGGGTGGAGTGTTAACGATTCGTTACGGCGTGTATCGTATGCTCTTTGTGGGTGGGGTTCTTGCTGCTGCCACGAACCTGCTCTTTATGCTCCTTGCTCAAAGCGGGGATAATATAACCATGCTTACGGTGGTAATAGGCGCCGATAACCTCTGCGCAGGACTGGCATCCACGGCTTTTGTGGCCTTTTTGTCAAGTCTTACCAATATCTCTTTCACCGCTGTTCAGTACGCCCTGTTTTCATCTCTGATGACATTGTTCCCTAAATTAATAGGAGGATATTCCGGCACTGCTGTTTCGACCTACGGGTATGAATCCTTCTTCCTGATGACGGCTGTCCTTGGTCTGCCGGTGCTGGTTTTAATCTGGTTTGCCGGGAGACTGGTTAGTAAAAAAACCTGATTCCTCCATATGGGTGATAAGTTTTCGGTGTCCTGCCGGAAAGGCATAGTTTGCAAGAGCAACAACTGGTATCCAGTTGAAATTCTGTGCTGCATGGAGAACAGGATCGCTTTCCTGCTGTGTAAGAGTTACCAGAAAACAGTGCAGAGTGACTTTGTAGCGGGTGTAGTGATGAATGGTTGCCGTGATCTTTGATTCCACCTCCACCTTAAACTCAGTCTCTTCAAAAAATTCTCTGACGACGGTCTGTTCGGGGGCTTCCCCCATTTCCAATCGTCCACCCGGAAATTCCCATAGCGATCCCCATACATCATCTTCAAGACGCTGCTGTATAAAAAGCTGCCCATTATGAATAAGGACTCCCGTCGCCATCTCAATGGGGATAATTTTGGTACTTTTTTTTGGTACCGGTCGCTCCGGAATAAGGTCATATTTGAGTGACAGACAATGCGATGCCAGTGGGCAAAGGGCGCAGTTCGGCTTTTTGGGACGGCAAATAAGAGCGCCAAGTTCCATAAGACCCTGATTGAAGTTTCTGGCCTGTGTCTTGGGGAGGAGTGCTTCTGCCTTTGCCCAGTGGATTCTTTTGGCCTCCGGGCTGCCCGAAATCAGATCAATATTAAAGAGTCTTGCAAAGATTCGCTCAATATTGGCATCAACCACAGGGACATCTCGGTTGAAGCTGATTGAGGCAATGGCACCTGCAGTATATGGCCCGATACCAGGGAGTTGCAGTAGCTCTTTCCGGCTGCTTGGGATTTCCCCCTGGTATTGTTCCATAAGGAGTCGTGCTGTCTTGATAATATTTCGTGCTCTTGAGTAATACCCAAGTCCTTCCCAACATTTAAGTACCTGATCTTCAGAGGCAACTGCCAGTGTTGCAATATCCGGGAATACATTCATCCAGCGGGTGAAAAAGATGGTGACCCGATCCATTTGTGTTTGCTGGAGCATGATCTCCGAGATCCATATCTGGTACGGCTCGTAGGTATGTCTCCAGGGAAGATCACGTTGGTTTTTGTCAAACCAGTTAAGGAGTGCTTTCTTGAGCGTGTTCGGGCTGGCCATGGCTAATCTGTTTTAGAATAAAGTTTCAAACAATAGCACAATATGCTTGCGCAACTGGATACAGTTTCTTACAGTTAATTGATGGCGTCGTAAAAACTCTCCATCTGCTTCGTTGCTATAAAATTTATGCAATTACGACGTACCCTAGTACGCCGAAATTATATAAATTTTACGCGCCTCGCATATGGAGCTTTTCGAAGTCTGCGCTTATTTACTTAGCCATCCTAAATTTATGAGTTTGTTTTAATTGAAATAGGAAAATAGAAGAAGCATTTTTAAGAGTATGTCAAAAAAAGTGGAGGATTTGGTATGAAAAGTCTTGTCGTGTATTCATCAAAAAGTGGAAATACTAAAAAACTGGCCGAGGCGGTTTACAATCATCTCAGTGGTGAAAAAGAGATATGTGCTGTTGCTGATGCCCCTGATCCTGCGGGATACAGCTTTGTTGCTGTCGGCTTCTGGCTACAGGGTGGGCAACCGGATCCTGATTCCCAGGCATTTTTGGCGAAAATCGCAGAAGGGCAGGACTTGTATCTTTTTGCTACCCATGGTGCAGCTGCTGGCTCTCCACACGCAGAGAACGCAATGAATGCAGCAAAATCCATCGCCGCCAAGGGGCATGTTATTGCCACCTTTTCCTGTCCCGGACAGGTTCCGGAAAAGGTTTTGGAGATGGTGGCTAAGAAAGATCCTCAGCCTCCATGGTTGGCCGATGCTCCTGCAGCGGTTGGGCATCCCGATGAAGCAGATGTTAAAAATGTAGTACGCTTGCTTGTTGAATTGGATTTACCCTAGGGATTGAAAATAAATAACTTGAACGAAGTGAATTTCCGGAAGCGGGATTTCAGTCCCGCTGATTACGCCTTTGGGCGGGGCTAAAGCCCCACTTCCGGGGGAGTTACAAAGCTGGTGCTGCCTGAAATAATGTTCAAGTTATTGTAACTATTCACCGAAATTGAGTTTGAGTCTGAATTGCATAACGAATACGCTGGTAGGAAACTGGGGACATGACCCAATTCGTCTTTGTCTTTTGAATTGGGATCGTGTCCCCCGATTCCGGATAAATATTGTGCCGTTCAATAACATGGTGAACAGTTACAAGTTATTTATTATTCGTTCCTTAGTGAGGTAAAGGAGAACTCTGCCTTGTTCCCCTTTCTCCTGATCCAGTTGAGCCCTTTCTGCACCGACTGGTAGCCAAGGAGTAGATCAACTAATGCTCGTTTACCCGGAAAGTCCAGCAGACTTATTCCAAGGATCATCGTCAGGATTCCCTGACCTGGCAGAAAAATCATTATAAATCCGGCAACAAGCAGGATGGATCCTACGGAGTACCGCAGGATGCGAAGGAGGATGAATATCATTGGATGTTCATCCTCTTTTTTTGTGTGTTCATGCATATGTAAAAAAAAATCCTTATCAAGGATACCGACTATAAATGGGATGATGAGAAGGCTCAGGAAAAAAGTAACCGTGGAGAGAAGACCAAGCAGGGTGATTGCAGAACCGTATGTATCAAGAAAGTCTTGCATTGAGTTAATCTTCCGCTGAAAATTAGACCGTAGTATTGGCAAGTAGCCAGAGTCGCCAGGTTTCAGATTTTCTTCTTTCCAGAAGTTTGAGATGATCCATGGGAAGGGCAGCAAGGAGTTCCTCTTCCATGGAGGGGATAAATCCGGAAATGATATAGTAACGTGCATTCCAGAAATCCGGATTTTCAAAAAAATTAAGGAGTAGGCCTTTGTAGAGGTTGGCTACAACCAGATCAACTTTGGTGTCGGGGAGTGCTCCGCGCAGGTCAGCTTCCATCACTTTGATCTGTTCTTCACAACTATTTAAGCCTACGTTCTTTTCGGCCACAGAGCAGGCAAAAGGATTATTGTCATAGGATCGTATGCTTTGTACGCCAAGTTTTGCTGCTCCCAGGGAAAGTAATCCTGTTCCGGTACCAAGATCCACCATGGTTTGGATTTCTTTTGGATTGGAGCAGAGCATATCACTGATTGTTTGCAGACAGAGTCTGGTGGTGGGGTGGAAACCGGATCCAAAAATAACACTGGGGTCGAGTCGAATGGGGATTTCTTCACTATTTTCAATCAGGAGATCCACTTCCCAAAGTGGGGCAACAACGAGAGGTGGCACGGAGAAAGTGGTGATGTCCAGCCCCGCCTCCCAATCCTGATAGTTCAGGTTGGCTTCATAGAGGATTTTTGCACCACTCCGTTTACAGATATTCTCAACAAGACTTGTTTTCTCTTTATGGAAAAAAAGGATTGCTGTGTCGTCTTCGATCCAGGTTCCAATGAGATCGGGATCGTCAATAACGCCTAAATCAATGCAATCAAAATTGTAGACATGGAGCTGGTCGTAACAGGTATACGGGGGCTTTAGCATAATTAGTGGATGGTATTGCTTATCGTTGTGATGCCGATGCGGGCCCCATTTGAGGGCGTTTCATTTGGGATTTCCGGCTTATTCATAATGGTTACTCGTTGGGGCGTGATATTAAGGCTATGGACAAAGAAATCGTACACGAGGAGGCTTCTTTCCCTGGCAAGTTCGAGCAGGGTTTTATCGCTGATATGAACAGGATTTGGATGAATTGCTTTATATCCTGCAAGATCCTTTTTTGGGATACTCTCCTCTTTTAAGGTGTTTCCAGGTGGTGTAGCCAGTATTGCCTGCTGTTTCTTCTGGTATGCTGCAAGTCCTTGACTGTTTATGGCGTCGACTCGTTGTTTTTCCACCCCTTCCTGTATTTTTCGCAATGTTTCACGATCTGTTTTTTTATCAGCCAGCCCTGTGATTGTTAGACTGAGACTGGGGTGTTCTTCCAGAAGCTCAGCGTAGCGGCGGAGGATTATTTGACCATTGGCGTCAATTTGGTTGCTGCCAGGCTGAAATGAGACAAAATCCTTGTCCTGCAGATCCTTGAACCTGCGGTCGAGTAAAAGTGGGGCGTAGGATGCCTTGATAATAGTAGTTTGGAAGTTAGCAATACTTTCTTTTAGGAGTGAATGGCCACTGTCAGTAATTTCTATACTTAATGGAAAGGAGTTGTTCGCATCGGTTAAGAAGGCAAGCGCCAGAGCCATGTCGGAGTTTGATGAGGATGACTGAAGGTTTGTAACCAGAATCTTACTTTTGCTGTTGAAGAGGGACTCCTTTTCAGTCATGTTCAGCTCCAGGTTCAGGCTTGTATTGCCTGGACTAATTGGAGATGACTCCAGTTGTTTATGGAATGTCTTGAGAGGGAGGTTAGATAATTTCATTTTGGCCCGTGCCTCAAGGGTGCCGTCAAAGAGAGCTAAAACACCAGACAGGACCAGTGGTGAATCTTCCAGCTTTCCGGTCAGGCTAAAGGTTGAAACACCCTTCTCGTTGGTGTTGAGGTTCTTAATACGTCCCTCAAGTTCATTTACTGTAGTGGACCAGGCAGGTGAAAGGCGCCGGTCTACAAGGGTTACGGATGCATCTTTGAGATTGGAAGTTTGAATCTCAATTGGAAACAGTGTTTTAGCCTCTGAATTGTCCTGAGTGAGAAGTCGAATCCCTTTTTGGAAATCCTGAAAAGGTGACTGAGTACTGCGTTGCCATTGAAATCGAGGAGTGCTCAGTAGGAGAGATTTTGCCTGCAGTGAAAAGGGTGAGAAGCGACAGCTGATGTTATTTAATTCTGCAGACTTCCAGGTGATGAGTGGAGTTTTCGGTTTAGCTTGCAGGGTACCGTCATTGAACCTGAGGTCACCCTGATAGGAGGAGGCTGGAAAGCTGTAGACGCCTTTTCCGTGTAGCACAGCTCTGCTGTGGAACAGGAGCGGCCATTGTAATAAGAATGGAGAGAAAATCTGTGTGTCAATTTTAGAGAAGGCAAGATTTGCATCAATCGTAACGGGCGCAAGATTAAATACACCTTTAGCTTTTATAATACCTTCGGATGGCAAGTACCCTGAAAAAGCAAAATTTTCCGTGGTGGAATTCTGCTCGAGTCTGTTTGCCTGGAAATGGATGTCGGAAATACGAAGAGGCCTCTTTGGATTGTCTCTATTGTTGATGTTTAGTTTTCCGGCAAAATCAATACCTTTTATCAATGGACGCTTTTCAGCCGTAAGGAGGTGGTTCAAAAGGGGCGGAAGCGTATTGTTGTCCAGGGTAAGTGTCGCATCTTTAAAGAAAATGTTCCCGAGGCTATACTGATCTGGTGTTTTGCTGAGGCGGGTAAAACGTACAGAATCTGCTTTAAGCCAGGTACTTCTATCATGGAGAAGCTTTAGGTCGTGAAGCTCCAGTATAGCACTGTTAAGCGTGTAGCTCACGGAAGTGTTTTTCTTAGAGGAAAAGCTGAGGTCACCTGAAAGTGTAGCATTACTCTGAGCCAGGTCCTTTGATTCAGGCAATAGTTTATGAAGAAGGATGGCGGCGGGAAAGTTGCTCATCAAAAGCTTTCCCTCTACTGTGTTGGTATCCACGAAATGACCCTGCCAGGAAAAATCGCCCTTATTGGTGGCATGGTTTCCACTGATATGGAAGACACCGGTAGCTTGAGTTGAGTCAAAGTTTTTGATGGTGAGCTGCAGGTCACTCCAGTCCGAAGCGATTGATCGCTCTTTGATCGTTCCATCGAGGAGAGTAACCTTGCTCTGGTCAGTCAGGAGTCGGTCGATTATGATTGTTGGAGGGTTCTCCCCCTGTTTCTTGATTGGAAAGAAGAGTCCATGTAAAGCCACCTGGACCTGACTTGCATTGCCTGAAAGATGAACATTTTTAGTTATTGCATCTTTGATATGAAATCGTTTTCCGATGGGGCTGATCATTGCGTCCAGCTTCATGGCAGGAACAATGATTTGAAAATTGTCATTTCGTCCCTGCATTTCGATATCAACGGCATCCATCTTGATATCTATACTGAGCCTGTCACCCTGACGTTTGTCAGGCGCGAAACTGATTTCCAGGGTGGTATCCGCCCATCCTTTTTTAATGGCCAGGGGGAAGGTGGATGGAAGATATGAGAAATAAGGAACCAGATCAAGAGACTTGATAGTACAGGAAAGTTTTGTCTGAAAACCCTGATTGTCGGTGAGTTGAATAGCCTCACCGCTCAGCTGGATAGGACTGCCATTAATGATTGCAGAAAAATGAGGCTGGATATAGTTGTTTGACTGAAAATCAAAATTGGAAAGTGTGGGGACGGCAAGCTGCAGCTCTTCAATTATATGTTTTTTATCGGTAGCCTGATCCTCAAATAGGATACGACTTTTATTGATAGCAATATTGTTCAATGAGAAGAGAAATGGCAGTTTTGCAAAACTAATTATGTCGCCCTGCTCCTGGGTCTTTGAGAAACGGGAAAGAGCTGGGATGTTGTACTGTTTGTCCTTATAGCGGATAAGGTTGAGCTGCAGATTCTCAATTGTCAGCTTGTCACAGGTAAAGGAACTGCGGATAAGGGAAGTGAAATCAAGGTCTATAAAGAGTGACTGGATACTGAGCAGGGGATCTGTCGTTGAAGATTCCTGGAGCTCTACTGTAAGGTCCTTCAGGGTAAGTTGGAAATTAAGCGGGTTGAGCCGGGCATTTTCAATGGACAGGATGAGGCCGGATTGGTTTTGTATATATTGAGGAAGGTATTTTTTTACTGCCAGAGGGACAAGGTAAATTCCAGTCAGGAAAAAGACTGCAATGAGAGAACATAGAAGCAGAGGAATGAAAAATGTTTTCCGCGGTGTTGGTGGAGGATTTTCGACAGGTTTGTCCTGTTTTTGAGGTGGTGGCACGGCAGTGTCAGGATTTATTGCTATGGAACCGTAATGATCAGACATAATAATAGATAGTAATAAAAAACACTTTTACTTGCATATGCTATGGATTTTGCAATAGAGTTTATGGCAGTAGGATAGTCACACTGCTTGAAAATTGATTAAGAATAGCAACGTTAGCTTTTCGTCCACAACCAGTATACTTAACATCGAAAACAAAAAAATAAAAAAGTAAAAAAAATGGATAGTCGCCGCAAGATTATTTTATCCCTCTGTCTCACCCTGTCATTTTTACTGGTGGGAACCGTCGGATATGTGGTCATTGAAAATTATACTCCGCTGGAGGCACTTTATATGGCGGTTATAACAATTACAACGGTTGGATATGGAGAAATTCACGCTTTAAGCGATGTGGGGCGAGTTTTTACAATGTTTCTTTTGTTGTTTGGAGTTGGAAGCCTTGCCTTCGCTGCACATGCTATTATCGAATCAATGCTAGAACGGGCTTCGAGCCCGGCACGGGGGAAACGTGTCATGGAAAAAAAGATCAGTCGCCTTAAAGACCATACCATAATTTGCGGACATGGAAGGGTTGGAGAGGCTGCAGCAGAGCATCTCACAGAGTCTGGAAAGGATTTCGTTGTTCTTGAAAGCTCCAAGGAACAGTGTGCCATACTTCAGGAGAAGGGATATCTGTATTTGTTGGGAGATGCGACGAGTGAAAAAACTTTAGTTGCAGCTGGGATCAAATCAGCCGGATCGCTGCTGGCACTATTGGATTCTGATCCTGACAATCTCTTTGCAGTGCTCACTGCCCGCGAATTGAATCCCACTCTGCATATTGTTGCCCGTTCAGAATCCGCATCTGCCGAGTCTAAAATTCTTCGGGCCGGAGCCGATTCAATTATTTCCCCCTACGCCTCCGCTGGAAGGAGGGTGGCAGGGAAAGTAATGGCAAGAGCGCATCGGTATCACCCGGGATCTATAACTACTGAAACGGTACTTCCCGGATCCAACTCAAGGTGGATTGAGGTGACTGAAGAGTCGGGCCTTGAGGGACATGCTGTTGAAGCTGTTTCCGGTTTTGTTGAAGGTCAGGTTATGGGAATTCGGCGTCATAATAAAGATATTTTGGCACCTGCCCCCGATACCAAACTGGAAATGGGAGACAGATTGCTGGTGATACTTGTTGGAACGGTAGTGGACCAGGATTTCGATCCGGAGCAGCCTCTGAAAATAGTACTTGTGGATGATAATCCTGTTATTCGCAGGTTGTATACACGACTATTCCAGAAGGCCGGGTTTAATATTATTACAGCCTCCAGCGGTCGTGAGGGAAGCGATATCATCCTGCGCGAACAACCCGATGCCGCAGTTGTTGATCACCTTTTAGGTGACATTACAGGCCTTGAACTCTGTAGCCTGGTGCGTGAAAGTGAGGCTGGGCAGGATGTGAAGTTGTTTTTGTTTACAGCCGATGAACGCCAGGAGATACGTGATAATGCCAGAAAAGTCGGTGTGGATCTGGTTGTATTGAAGAGTCCGGATGCCTCTGAAATTGTGAATCTTGTACGTGCTGAACTGGATACCCATGAGCAAAAAAACGGGAAATAAACGATCAATCACTGAAAAATGAAATTTATTTGGAAAAAGTTGTTATATTCAAGTAGTATAAAGAAAAAGTCTCCCTCTGATCCCTTTAGTTGATATAAGCGAATGCCAATGCTTGAAAGTCTAAATATTATACGCTGGCAGGATATCCTGGATATTCTGATTGTGGCCTTTATCATTTACCAGCTTATTGCCATTATCCGTGGTACGCGTTCGGTGCAGATGGTGCTTGGATTAATCGTGGTGGGTATGGTCTATTTTATGGCCTCCATTCTTGATCTTGTCACCCTGCAATGGCTGCTTAAAACATTTCTCAGCTCCCTCTTCCTTATTATTATTATCGTTTTCCAGCAGGATATCCGCCGGGCGTTGACCCAGGTCGGAAAATCCCCTTTTCAGAGAAATCTGGATATGGCCGAAAAGGATCTCGATGAGATCATTCGCGCAGCATTTTATTTGTCAAAACGCCGTATTGGAGCCCTGATGGTTATCGAAAGAGAAACGGGCCTGCGTGAGTTCGTCGAGTCTGGGTTTAAATTAGACGCTAATCTTAGTAAAGAACTGCTGATTTCCATTTTTATGCCTGTTTCCCCCCTCCATGATGGTGGTGTTATAATCTATAAGGGGCGGGTGCAAACGGCAGGCTGCATTATGCCTCTGTCTCAAAATCCATATATCAATAAACGGTTTGGAACGCGGCATCGTGCCGCAATTGGCCTCTCTGAAGAAACGGATGCTGTTATCGTTGTTGTGTCTGAAGAAACCCAGGAGGTCTCACTCGTTCAGCATGGAGCTCTTACTGCCATGCATGATGAAATGACTCTTACCAATACCCTGCGCACTATTTTTCTTCCTAAAGAAAATATAAGCAGCGGCTGGAAACAGTGGTGGGGGCGCTCATGAGTGTTTTTCATTTTAGTCACTGGATGCAACTCTCCCCAAAGGATTGGGTGCTACGTCTTGTTTCTCTCGGGCTTGCTATGGTGCTCTGGTATTTTGTGGGGGGAGAGGACATTGTAAATAAAAATGTCATGGTGCCCGTGGAAGTTATTAACCTGTCTCGTGATCTGGTAATTTCCAATCAGTTTAAAAAAGAGATTGAAGTTTCCATCAGTGGGCCTCGCAGTTTGGTTTTGGATATTGGAAAACATGGGATTTCCCGTCAAATCGATCTGGCCCTGGCAACACCAGGTACCATGGTCCTTGAAAACAGTAATGATGTTATTGATGTACCACGTGGAGTAAAGGTTCTTCGTATTCAGCCCAAAAGTGTTATTCTTTCCCTTGATAAGATGATCCAGAAACAACTTCCGGTAAATCCTGTCACCGTTGGCATGCTTGCTCCAGATTTTATTCTAAAAGAAATTCGCATGGAACCTGACTCGATTTCCATTACTGGTCCTCAGACTGTATTGTCACAATTTGATGTATTACAGACAAAGGCAATTGATATTGCCGGCTTGCGGGAATCCACCCAGATTCAGATTCCCTTGGAGCTTGATCCGGTAATTGTTGATTTAATTGGTGCCACTACTATCACGGCTGATCTTGATATCACTGTGGAGACAGTACAGAAAAAGATTTCAAATTTGCTTGTCACAGTAGAGAAAGATGGCGTCCCGCAGAGAGTAACTCCAGCTACGGTTTCTATTACCGTTGCTCTTCCCAAGACTTTGATTCGAAAGAAAGTTGATCTCCATTCTTTGTTCAAAATCACTGCTGTGGATGAGAAAAATGATGGCCAGATGCATGTTAAGGCGATCCCTAATAAAGAATTTACTGAGAATCCTGTTCGGGTGCTTCGTATAGAACCCCAGGTTGTGACCTTGATTGAAGAAATGATTCCAAAAGAAGTAGAAAGTGAATGAAGAAGATACCTCAAGGGATAGTAAGGTTGGATATTGGGTTGAATTATCTGAATATGATATGCTGACAGCTGAAGCCATGCTGGAAAGTAAGCGTTATTTCTATGTCGGTTTTATGTCGCACCAGGCGATTGAAAAAATATTAAAAGCATATCTGGTGCATATTAACAGTAAAACTGTACCCTATTCTCATAGTCTTTCTCTGTTAGCCAAAAAATCAAATATTTATCAAAGTTTTTCAGAAGAACAAAAAGAGTTTATAGACCTTTTATAGCCTCTCAATATTGAAGCTCGATACCCTACCAACAAGCAACAATTATTGAAAAGTTTGACACCGGATCGTTGCCTTGAAATATTATCGAATGCTCAGGAGTTACAACGATGGTTGAGCCTGAAATTATAAGTATGCTGGAAAGGTACAAGAAGTTATTGGCACGCCACATTATTGTTGAGGAGCTTATTCTTTATGGCTCATATGCAAAAGGGAACGCTCGGAAAGACAGTGATGTTGATGTGGCCGTTGTGGTGGACAAGATCTCAGGAGATTTCTTTTCTACACGACCACTACTGTGGAAGCTCAGAAGAGAAATTGATGATAGGATTGAGCCTGTACTTGTTGAAAAATCCCACGATGAAAGTGGTTTTTTGGCTGAAATAATAAAAAATGGTATTGCAATTAAATGAGAAAATTATTCGGAACAGATGGTATCCGTGGAGTCGCAAACATCTACCCAATGACCACCGAAATAGCGATGCAGGTCGGTCGTGCCATAGCCTTTATCGTAAAAACTAGAAACGGTCGTCATCGTATCGTGATTGGGAAAGATACCAGACAATCTGGTTATATGATAGAAAATGCCTTGGCCGCGGGGATCTGTTCCATGGGCGTGGATGTGCTACTCGTTGGCCCTCTGCCAACACCGGGTATCGCTTTTATAACTACTTCCATGCGTGCTGATGCCGGTGTTGTGATTTCGGCTTCCCACAATCCATTTCAGGACAATGGTATTAAGATATTTTCGAATGATGGCTTCAAACTTCCCGATGCACTAGAGGCTGACATTGAAGACCTTATCTTTTCTCAAAAGATGGCAGCCCTCAGGCCAGTTGCGGAAGAGGTTGGTCGGGCAAAACGTATTGATGATGCCAAGGGAAGATACATTGTATTTCTCAAAAATATTTTCCCTAAAAAACAGAAGCTTGATGGAATGCATATTGTTCTTGATTGCGCCCATGGTGCAACCTACGGGGTTGCGCCCCATGTGTTTGAAGAACTCGGGGCAAAGGTTACAGCACTTGGGGTGAATCCTGATGGAAAAAATATCAATCATAATTGCGGAGCGTTACATCCGGAAATGATGGCTGCAAAGGTTAAGGAAACCGGAGCTGATATTGGCCTTGCACTTGATGGCGATGGTGATCGACTCATTGTCTGTGACGAAAAGGGCAAGGTGGTTGATGGTGATCATATCATGGCGATTTGCGCCAAAGATTTAATGAAAAAGAGGAAACTCAGGAAAAAAACCCTTGTCACAACGGTTATGTCGAATATGGGCCTTGAAGTTGCCATGAAAAACATGGGTGGCAAAATGGTACGGACTCAGGTCGGTGACCGCTACGTTGTAGAAGAGATGCGTAAAAAAGGTTACTCCTTTGGTGGTGAACAATCGGGCCATCTCGTCTTCCTCGATCATATAACAACGGGTGATGGGAACCTTGCTGCCCTGTGTCTTCTTGCTATCATGCAAAAACGTAATAAGCCAATGTCAGAGCTTGCAAAGGTGATGGAATCCTATCCACAGGTTCTGAAAAATGTGCGGACAGGTGGGACGATTGATCTTGATCTGGTTCCTGATTTCCAGAAGACTATCACCAAAATGGAAGCGAAACTGGGTAAAAAAGGCCGTATTCTTGTTCGCGCCTCAGGAACAGAGCCAGTAATACGAGTGATGGTGGAAGGTGAAAGTAAGAAAACCATCAATCGTATGGCTGACGAGTTAGGGGATATGATTGTCAAGGTTAAGCCTGTTTGAAAAATAATAGCAAATGGGTAAGTCTTTGTCTTTTTTTTATGGGCCAATAGTATGGAAAATAAAAATCAAGATGTTCGCTGGGTGCAACGGTTCGGTAATTATCAGAAGGCACTGTCACAACTGCAAAAATTTATTGATAAGGGTGACCTTTCCGAGCTTGAAAAACAAGGTCTGATCAAAGCTTTTGAGTATACCTATGAGCTTGCCTGGAATACCATGAAAGATTTTCTAACCTATAAAGGGCAGACTGATATCTATGGTTCAAGGGATACTATCAGAAAGGCCTTTACCTTAGGTTTGATTCATGATGGTGATGGCTGGATGGATATGTTGCAAAGTAGAAATAAAACCTCTCATACGTACAATGAGGAAACAGCAGATGAAATAACAATTGCCGTTACAACAAGCTATTATTCTTTGTTCCAGGAGTTGAAAGAAAAATTGAACGGTCTGCTCCCTGAGCAGGATGATTTCGCGTAGTGGTCTCGTTAAGCTCATACGGATTAGCAGAGAAGACCATACAAGCTGTGAAAAGGGTTTTTTCAAAATATGAGAATATAGAAGAAGCTGTTTTGTATGGTTCCCGTGCAAAGGGCAATTATTCGCCAGGTTCGGATATAGACATAACATTGAAAGGAAGGGAAATTAATCTGCATCAGCTCAATAAAATCAATATTGAACTTGACGATCTGCTGTTGCCATATACTTTTGATATTTCCATTTTTGATCACATATCCAACCCTGATCTCATTGAGCATATTGGTCGAGTCGGAATGACATTTTATCAACAAAACATGTCATCAGATTGTTTTGCTGAAATACTGCGAAAAGTTTTTATAAAGTATGAACAAATAGCTTTTGCTTATTTATTCGGTTCGGTGGCCCTGGGTGAGCAAACAGTCCTGAGTGATTTGGATATTGCTGTTTATCTTAAAAAAGATGCTCAATTTACATTTGATGATACATTGCATTTTCAAGGTGATTGCTGCAGAGTCTTGAAGAGAAACGATATTGATGTGCTGGTTTTGAATAAAACCAGAAATTTACTTCTACTTGAAGATATTGTCCGTAACGGTAAGATTATCTATAATACGGATCATACACTTTTTGATGAATTTGAGCTGGGTATCTTACACGTTGCCTATGATTTCAAATTGCAACGCCTGCGGGAGTTGGGAGCTTGAACGAAAGAATTCAACAAAAAAGCTCCAGAGTGATGGAGTACCTGGAACTGATTGATTCAATAAAAGATGATTGTGAACAGCAGTTTCTCGCTGACCCAATTTATCGGGGAGCTATGCTTTACTATTTGTATCTTATGGCGGATACGTGCATTGCTCTGGCAGAACAGGTTATTCGCGATCAAAAATTACGTCAACCTCAGTCGTATCATGAAGCCTTTGATATCTTGGGGGATGCAGGTGTTCTGACTCCTACGTTTGCCTATTCGTTTTCAACGATTGCAGGGTTTCGAAATTTCCTTGCTCATGATTATGAGCAGGTTGAGGCAAAGCTGATATGCCATGAAGTTTTGGATAAACTTGATGATGTCAGAATGTTTATTCAGCAGATCAGTGATTATTATAGCAATTAGTCATAAAACCCAGAATGTAAACTACTCATATGTCTTTGGATATACTCCAGAGACCTGCCCCAAACAGAAGGAAAGGCGCTAGTGGAAAAAAAACAGTCTAATTCTCATATCAGTGTCACCATACTTCTTCCTGCCTACAATGAAGAACTGGCCATCGCTTCGACTGTGCTAAGAATAAAAGAACTTCATCCTGATTTTGAAATTCTCGTGGTCGACGATGGATCAACAGATAATACCATGCAGGTGGCAATGGATGCCGGGGCCAATGTATGGCCACATCCCTATAATATCGGAAATGGTGCATCCATTAAAACCGGTCTGCGTTGTGCCAAGGGTGATTGGGTAATCATGATGGATAGTGATGGTCAGCACAAACCTGAAGATATCGCAAAATTACTGGAACATAAAGACAGTTTCGATATGGTTGTCGGAGCCAGAAGTCAGGGTTCGAAAACATCTCTCCATCGAGATATTGCCAATAAACTCTATAACTGGTTTGCTTCTTATGTCACCAAGTTCAAAATTAAAGACCTGACCTCCGGCTTTCGGTTGATGAGAACAGAGGTGGCAAGGCAATACATCTATCTTCTTCCGAATACCTTCTCTTACCCATCGACCCTCACCATGGCGTACCTTCGTAGTGGCCGAAGTGTAAAGTATGTCCCTATTCAGACACTTGCCCGTAAAGGGAATAGTAAAATCAAGATTCTGAGTGACGGAGCACGTTTTTTGCTTATTATTTTTAAGGTCGCTACCCTGTTTTCACCTCTGAGAGTCTTCCTCCCCATGAGTGTTTTACTGTTTGTTACCGGACTGTCTTACTACTTGTATACTTTTATTACTGCAGGTCGTTTTACGAACATGTCAGCGTTGATGTTCACCAGTTCATTGATGATTTTTATGATGGGGCTTGTATCTGAACAAATTTCCCAGATGCGCTATGATCGAGTAAAATAGATTTTGTAATGATACAGGATGAAAAGAACGAAACCAAAGCTGATTGTTGTTACCTCCACTTTTCCACGCTGGAAAAATGATACTGACCCTCCTTTTGTATATAAATTATCAAAACGTCTAAGTGATACCTTTGATATCACAATCCACACCCCCCATTACCCTGGAGCAAAAAAACAGGAGTTGATGGATGGGATGGAAGTACATCGATTTCGTTATTTTCCTGCACCTTACGAAAAACTTGCCGGTTCCACCGGAATGCTTCCCACATTACAGCAGAACAGATTGTACTATGTTGTAGTTCCTTTCTTTTTGTTCTTTCAGTTTATTTCTCTGTTACGTCTCATTTTGAAAATCAAACCAGATTGTCTTCATGCTCACTGGATATTCCCTCAGGGCTTCATCGCAGTACTACTTAAAGTATTGTTAAGGATTCCAGCTGTGGTGACAGCTCATGGAGCAGATGTCTATGGCTTGAAGGGGGTTGTGTTTTCTGCCATAAAACGATTTACCTTAAATAGAGCAAGCAATGTCACCGTTGTCAGCAATGCGTTAGCTGAGGCTCTTGATGATATGATTTCCTCGAAAGATAGCTTGCAGGTAATCCCAATGGGAGTAAATGCGCAGATGTTTTCTCCATACAGAAAGGTGGGTTGGTTTAGAGAAAAGTATGCTATCAAAGACCTCTTCTTACTTTATGTGGGGAGATTGACCGAGAAAAAAGGTGTTTGTCATCTCATAGACGCCATGCCTATCCTTTTGAAGGATTTACCTCAGGTTAAGCTACTTGTTGTTGGGAGTGGAGAGCTTGAACAAACGCTTATAGCACACGTCGTGAAACAAGGGTTGACTGATCAGGTATTCTTTGTCGGTGGTTTAACAAACCGTGAACTCCCGGCATTGTATGCGAGTGCAGATATGTTTATTGCCCCTTCCATTGAGGCAAAAAGTGGTGATACTGAAGGTTTTGGGCTTACGTTGGTGGAAGCGTCTATGTCCGGTTGCATTGTCATAGCTTCATCGGTAGGGGGGATTGGGGATATTATTGTGGATGGCGAAACTGGTTTTTTGGTGGAACCCGAAAATGCACAATTGCTGGCAGAGAAAATCCTTCATGTCCAGCAGTATAGTATCGAAATCCTGGATGAAGTGCGAAAAAGTGGTCGGGAGCGATGTGTGGAGAGGTATGATTGGCAAGTAGTTGCAAAGCAGTACAGTGAAGTGTTGCAGGAAACCATGTAAGTGTGATGAATACTATTTCTGGTCTGTAACTGCTTGTTGTAATTTTCCTGTGCGTCCTCTCAGGCCGTCTCGCAATCCTTTGAAAATATAATTACGATGTTCTCGCCTCTCTTTACAGAGAAGGCCGAAATAGAAATATGTAAAACATATTTTTATTATGTTCATAAGCTTCCAATGCAGTGGTATGTATGGCCGTTTCTGCAAGAGTGTGCTGTTTCTGATAATATAGTAATGACGAAGCGGCGAACGGTATGGCATTCTTTTTTTGCCAAATAACCAGAATTCACACACCTCATCTCCCATATGGTGTTCCATAACCACTCCGGGGATTCCATATACCTTATATCCTTTACTCATTGCTCTGTAGCACCATTCTGTTTCGCCGTGATCAATGAATAAGGTGTTGTCGAGAAGTCCGATTGTATTGATAGCCCTGATAGAAAGTAAAGATCCGGAACTGTTGATCCCCTGGCATTCAAGAGGTGGGGCTGTTAGAGCTGGAACGATCTTCTTATATATGATCTTGGATCGTAATACATGAAAACCAAGATACTTGCCATCACGAGGATCAAAAAGATGGGGGCCAACTGCAGCAACTTGGTTTCCGGATTTCGTTAATGAATCATGGAAATTTTCCAGATTCTTTACCATATCTTCTGGGGGGACACTGTCATGATCCAGCAGTAGAACAAATTCAACATCTGGATAGTTGTCTCTGATGTGCTGGATTCCAATATTCTGAGCATTTGAGATGCCGGTGTTGCTATCAAGCTGGATACATTGGGTGTGGTTGTGTGTTTTGCATAGTTTGATAATTGAATCTAAGCCAGTCTTGGAATGATTATCAATGAAAAGCGTTTCACATTGGGTATTAAGAGAATGGAGTTGTTTTTGGAGTATATCCAAATCTGGATTATATGTGACAGTGATGGCAACTGTTCTTCGCGAGAATGGCATGTGTTTGCTTGTATTGGTAATATGTTCAGATAATATAATCGCTTTTCAGGACGGCCCATAATCTTTCTGATGATTTATTGTCTTTGTGTGAAAAGACAAGATCTGTAACGTGTTTGCGCTGAGATGTGTATTGGTCGCTGGTGATTTGTAGTAGTTCATGCTCGACCTGGTCCTGCTTCATACATAAGGGGCCAGGGGCCATCGTTTTATAATCAAACAGGAGCGAACGGTCATTGCCAATATAGTTTTCCATATCGTAGGGGAAAAAAAGAATTGGACGGCCTAGGAGCAGGAAATCAAAGTAAATTGAAGAATAATCGGTTATCAAGACGTCAAAGAGGTTAAGGGCAGGATATATATCATTCGTTGCCTTATAGCTGACTATATTAGTATAGCCACCAGGTGGTAATTTGTCGGCCATAACCGGGTGCAATTTGAGAACAATAAACAGCTTATGCTGCCTGGCAAATTTATCTAACCTCATCAGGTCAAATATATCTTTTGAGAAATGATCATTGAGGTCTTTTCTGAAAGTAGGTGCATAAAGAAAAATTTTCATGCCGGATTTTTTTCTGGAAATGATCTCTTTTATGACTGTGATATCAGTATTAATGAAGAGGGGGGAATTGAAATCCTTTTCTCGTGTGGAAAAAAAGACGTCATTTCGAGGATATCCTGATTCAATAAACCGTCGTGCGCGAAAGGCTGGTTTGAAGGCCTTTTGGGTAAAATAGGTTGAGGTGGATACCACTAATTCATATGCAGCATGTCTGCCGCTGATTAACTTATACATTTTAATAAGAAACTGAACTGGTCGCGGATATTTGGAAATGCGATCTAAGAAGAGTGGGATTTCAATTTGTTTTAATGGGGCACCATGCCAAAGCTGAATAACTTTACTGCCAAAGGCAAGATGGAATTTGCCTTGCTCAATCCACTCTGCGCTGTCAACAATAACGAGATTTGCACTCAAGAGGAAGCTTGCAGCCTTTAACCCGGGATAGGGGTATACAGGCAGATGGCTGTCGGACAGTTCATTGGATGGGTAGTTGCAAGAGACAAGAAGGACAACTTCTGGCCTGGGTTCAGCTTTATTATGGAGGTAGAGAAAAAAATGTTTGGCATTGTCAATAAAAAGGCCATTTTGCCTGCTGATAACAACGATGCGATTCCTTTTCTTTCTTATAATGAGGGAAAGGGGGATCAATAGAATACAGAAAAGAATAGAAAAAAAAGTTTGATATGCAGCACGCATTATTTCATTAATGATGTTCACCTATTCTGGGGTTTACTCCAGTAAAAACACTTTTTCTAACTAACCAAAAGGAAACATGGGATTTATGAACGCTGGATTTTCTCAATAAGCTCAGTTGTAGAGACTGATGGGGTTCTGGACAGGTACACCACCCGGCAGATATCAGAAAATTCATCAAATTTTCCTTCCCAATCATCCCCCATTACCAGTATGTCTGCTTTGTATGTTGTCAAATAGTCTCTTTTTTTCTCAAGAGATTCTTCGTAAAACACCTCGTCAACATAACGGATGCTGGCAATGATTTCTTGCCTTTCTTCCTGGCTGTAAACAGGGTAGCGCCCTTTCTTTGAGAAATTCATGGCATCAGTGGAGACACCGACGACGAGGCGGTCTCCGAGTTCTTTGGCTCGTTGTAGGATACGCAGATGACCAAGGTGAAAGACATCAAAGGTTCCGAAGGTGATGACACGGTTACAAGGTGTAAGCATATTGTGTTTGCAGAGTTACCTGTTAGGGTAAGATATCATCTAAATTAACTTTTTGAAAAACTGTAAGTTTTCCTCCACGAGTTGCATCATATATTTCACGGTTCATTTTCTGTATGGATGCACGTGCAGATAAAAAAGCTTTTTCTTGAACGTCTAAACGTGGTTTGCTCCATTTTTCTCCGTTTTTACGGTAGTCTGGATGGAAATGATTTATTTCTCCATCAGATAGAAGAATTTTTCCTTGAGCATCGTTTTTTACGAAAAAATTGAAGTCTACTCCCAATAGATATATTTCTCTAAACCCCATAAAAGCGGCCAGCTGAATCATGGTGTAAACGATTGTCGCCCCGTTATACAATTTGTAAATGGCGTTACTGCTAAAACCTGGTAGATCGGGATAATTATTTTGTAAAGACTGATTGAAATAGAGCGAATTCTTAAATGGTGGGGCTATCTTTTTGGTACGCTCTGGAAAGAATTTTATAAATCCGGTTAATTCATTTATAGTGTCATGATTTTGTTGGATAACAAGATTGTCTTCCACTACATAATAAGTTGGCCTCCAAGCTGTTTCTTTAAACGCAAGATAAATTTTATTGCAGGCAAATGTAATTTCACCTTGTAGTAAGTCCAAATCAGCAATTTTCAGACTAGGGCCATTGCCCAGAATAAAACATCTGTCTTTTTTATGGCAATTTTTGAATGAAGCAAGCTGGCGGTCATTGGCACAAAGGTGAATGCCCAGCAAGCTGAAAAAGGAGCGGAAGTCACGTAAGATATTATAATGGATAAATGGAATAATCCTGTCTCTGCTGTTGTATAAGTAAAGGGGGTTGAACAAAGATAGTTTTTTAGTCATGATTGTTGGAGTTTTAGTGAAAATACTTTTTAAATATTACTTTTAACTTGTCGTGACTGGGGGGGGGCTGACATTAGCATACACCATACTCGGCTTTTCCTACTAACATGTCGACCACACAACAAATCCAGATTGCGTGGACAGCCTCAGTCACATTGTAATTTCGGCTATCAGCCCAAAAAGAATCAGGCCCAAGCTTTTTTAAGGGATTTGTCGAATCAAATCCTGTAAAGGTAACCACAGGCAATCCTTTCTGTTTTGCTAAATTTGCCGCATTTATTATATTTTCAGATCTACCGCTAGAGCTGATGAGCACCACAGCGTCATTTGGATCTGCATAGGCATCTATACATTGTGCAATCCAGTGTTCTTGGCCATAATCATTAGAAAAGGCACTAATCAGGTTGTGGTCGTTGAAGCAAACAGTGCGAATTTTACTCTGCTTAGTTAGGTCGGTAGCTGCATGACTGGCAATAGACGCACTCCCTCCATTGCCAGCAAAAAGCATTTTACCTCCTCTTTCACTAACGCTACGGCACAAATCTCTAAACTTGACCAAGTTTGTGTTGTGATTAACGTCAAAGAGTGCATGTTCATGTTCCATGAAATAGTTTTTCAGGAAAAGAATGTCACTTTCTTCTTGATCGAGAAGGTTTGCAACAGCTAGAATCCAGATCAAATGGATCGATTCAACAATGTTATACGCACAGCTATCAACCCAAAAACTTGGAGAACTCATTGTGCGTAGAGGATTATCGGGCGCAAACCCAGAGAATGTAACTACATCAAGGTCTTGTTCTTGAGCATACTTGGCGGCATTGATAATGTTAGGTGATTTACCGCTGGAACTGATTAATACAATTACATCCCCTGGATCTGCATAAGCTTCCAATGCACGAGCCACCCAATTTTCATACCCATAGTCATTGGAGAATGCGGTGATTAGATTATGATCATTGAAACATATAGCGCGGACTTTTGCATGTTGAGTAAAGTCAGTGGCAGCATGACTAGAGATAGATGCACTTGCACCATTTCCAGCAAATATCAGCTTGTTTCCAGTGGCACTCACACGTTTACATAGATCTTTAAATAGTGATAGCTCGGTGTAAACATCAGTTGTTAATAAAAGACGTTTGTATCTTGCAAAATAATCGTCGAGAAATTGTTGGTCATTGTTATCCATCAGACATCTCCGGTCCCTGTGGCCTACCGACAGCATAAATCCTGTCAATCATCTTCATGACAGCAAGGGCGTCTCCTGAGTTACCGTGCTGTATTGGTCGATCATGTTCGATACAGTCGAAAAAGTGGTCTATTTCGGATTGCCATGAGGTGTCAATCTTGTATACAACCTGCTCCTCACTTTCGAATCGTCCATCTTGCAAATGCGAGGGATTTCGTTTGATTGTCAGAATTTCATCGCCGTAAGCACCAGATGATGTCTTTAGACCGTTCAAGATCAATGCTCCGCCTTCCATAAATACTTCAAGAGAAAACAAGTACCTCCATTGGGTCATGGTAGAATGAACAGAAGCACAAATACCAGATTGACTGTCTCGAAAAATAGCGAAGACATTGTCTTCAATACCATCTATTTTCCAGAAAAGATTTGACACAAAGGCCGAAACTTCGTCATATTCTCCACCTAGGTGCATTGCCAAGTCTATCATATGGATACCTTGATCCAGTAAGATTCCAGCTCCGGCCAGAGCAGGGTTAGCACGCCATCCATCAAAAAAAGATTTGTCGACTTCTTTGCCGTATCGACCTCGTATCCACAATACTCTACCCAGTTCTTCCGTCCCCACGATTTTTTCCATACGTTGGATACTTTGGTGGTGACGATGGTTGAAGCCATACATTAGTTTGCGATCGTGTGCTTTTTTTTCTACTTCGATTACCTCTTTTACCTGCTCTACGTTGAAACCAGGGGGTTTTTCAGAGAAAACATGCTTTCCAGCATTTAAAGCCTGAGCGCACAGAACTGGGATCTGAACGTTTGGGGTACATATAAAAACAGCGTCTATGTTTGATGCTTCGGTGATCTCTGTGGGATTGTTAGCGATGAGATACGTGGAGTCAGTTGGTGGGGTGATGTCATATATTGCGATGACCCTACCTTTGCCTGAGTTTTTTATAGCGTTGGCACGGATCTTACCCATCTTACCAAGGCCAATAATTCCGCAGTTAATCATTTTATGATCCTTAAGGGGTGGATGTCTCTTCCAGGAACTTCAAGAAGTCTGTTGCAGTTCCCTGAATGAATTCTTTACAGGTGCTGGCAATATGTGGCGTTCTGATGAAACGATCAGCTGGCAGTTCAGTTAATTTTCCACGATATGGTTCTTTCCAGAAGACATCAATAGCAGCACGTAGTCTTTCTGTTGCTAACTCTTGATATAGGGCATCCTCGTCTATCACCGGGCCACGAGATGTGTTGACGAGTAATGTACCTTCACGCATCCAGGCTAGGCGCTTAGCGTTAAATAACGGATTTGTATGGGAGGTTAGGGGGACATGAAGGGTGACGCAGTCTGCGCACCTGACTTTTGTTTCAAAGTCGTCAGGGGCGTCATAAGCGGAATCAAAAGTATCTATTTTCATAAAACTACGCATTTTGTCAACCACACGTTGTCCAATACGGCCATTGCCAACAACTAATAATTGTTGTTTGTGTATGGTTCTACGGGCAACTTTCTTCCAACTGCTCCAGTCCCCACCTCCTGCATAGAGACCTTGGAGGATAAGATGGCAGGTGAATGAGGCCGTTTCTTCATAAATAGTATCACAGGTTTTCTCAGATGGAAGGGCAATATTAACATCGCGTGTGGCTGCTTCCTCAAACGGAAGGTTATCTGTTCCTACGCCGGTCTTGAAGATACCGCGTAGTTTGGGGAAATCGTCGAGGATGAGTTTTTTGCCGCCGACCAGAATTATCTCAGCTTTGCTTTTGTCCTCAGTGTATTGCAAAGATGGCAAAAAGCCATCTAGGGTTTTGGTCGCTTTGTAAATAAGCATAGAATTATCTCATTGGTAAAATTGTCACTGCTGTCCGGTTAAGGAAATAGATACGGCCTGGAGGGCTACTTTTGTGTATAAGTGTATTACCGGTAGCAATCTGAACGGGAAAAATTTTGAACTTCCGCTGAGGGACTTTATTCCGAACAAGCATCTTGCTAGGTGCAAACAACTGAAAATAATATCCGTACCTCAATATCCCATCTGCGCTATCGTTAAAAAAATCTTCCTCTGCAATTCTTCGCCAAGTACATACAAAATATAGTCGGAATGTCTCATGAATTCAATTCGTAAGTAGATCTCTTGCAAGAGAAGTGAGTAGTGGTGGCCTCTTTGTTACTTTATTAAAGCAACTTCAGCGTTAAGGGATTTCCCGTCTCGACCAATTTTGTTATATGGCTTTAGGGCCACAAATCATCAAAATCGACCCGGTCAAAAACGGTTAGTTTTGTTTTTCTGGAAGCATTGAATATTTTAATCCCCTTACTTTTGCAAAAATGAAGTGCACTGGTATAGGCAGCTATTTGCAATTCAGGGTTAGGTCTGATCCACTTGTCATTATTTTTCCTATAGTCTTTGTGAAAATGATTAACCTCGGAGCTATTGTAGATCACAGTTTTATTTCTTTCATTCTCAGATATGTTGAAACTAAAATCTACTCCAATCAAGTAAATCTCCGTAATTCCCATATATATAGCCATTTGCATCATTGAATAAGTTACTGTGTGGCCGGGATAGATTCCTTTCAGTATGTTGTCAGAACATCTACGTGTTTTGTCTTTGTTGCTAATGTTTTTGTTGCGAATTAGAGGATAATAGATTGCATTGTCTACTACGTCGTACTCTTTTATATCCTTAAAAGGTAAAATCACAGTTGAATCTTTTAATTTTTTAACTTCATTATAAATCTCATGGATAACCAAGTTATCTTCAACTGTATAGTACGTTGGCCGCCAATCAGTTTCATTAAAGGCTAAATAAATTTTATTGCAAGCAAACGAAATTTCATTTTTTAACCTGTCAAGGTCGCTAACTTTCAGGCTAGGACCACTGCCAATTATAAAGGCCCTTTTTCCTTTGTGTTTTTCTCTCAGTTGAATCAATTTACCTTCGTTTTTGTGCAAAGGACACTTTAGAGTGTTAGCTGAGAATAGCCGAAATTTGTGGATTATATTGAGGTAAACTAGGGAACAATTATGTGATACATAAATTTTAAGAAGGTTAATCTGATCGAATGGAAGCACGTCAAATCCCTTTTTTCTTTTATGGTATAAAAAATAAGTATTTTTTTTAGGTATAAGTCTCGCTAGTTTCCAGTTCTTTAGAGGATTGTATATTAATACAAGATCATGGCTCGCTAGATTGTCGGTTTTTGGGTGGTCTCTATCAACAAACCTAACGCTCTTTATGTCTAGTTTTTCAATCTCGAAGGATAGCTCCTCTGTGACTTCATTTCGTGGAGCAAGGTAGACAATACCCCCCTTAAGTTTTAGTAGGGCCTGCAAGGAATGGGACAAGAATACTACTGTGCTGCCAATATTGAACATATCAATAGGTTTAAGGTGAAAACTAATTTTTTCGATATATTTTTTTAGTTTTTTCAATTTTTGAAATACCCTTTCTTAGGGACGGTTATTCTTTTGCACATATCCTTTAAAATATCTTTGCTATATTCTAAAGAAAGATAGGAAGCTAATTGTTTTTTATAACCTCTGTTATGTCTTAGATAAAAATATATGCCCAAACAGTAGACAATAATATGACTTGTGGGCCTAGTTTTAGACAGGGCATACAGTAGCAGTAAAGATGAGGAGTAGAAAAATCCTGGAACACCTAGTAATTGAAAAAGATTTCTTATTTCTTTGCCATTAAAGCCTTCATCTTTGAGGGAAAAAAGAGACACGAAAGCAATATGTTGCAGTTCGTTTTTTCTAAGCTTGAACTCGCGACGAAGAATTTTTCTGCCATAAAGCACGGTGCTTGTCTCCATTGCATCAAGATGGGCACTGAATTTAGACCATCTCTTATCGGTAGTTTGCTCTTTCTTAAGTAATCGCAGGGTGAGGATTTTCACGCTGGATTTTTGTTCTAAAAATTTGGCGAAAAACATAGAAAAAGCGTGTTGAAGGTGAACAATTTGATAAGCGTCTATTAAATATTTCTGAGCTTCATCTGTATTGACAATATTGGTTGCCATGATGTTGTAGGCAGTTACATCATAAAAGTTTACAGAAAAGTCATCTATATCATCAAATGAGTATATCTTGATTTCGCGGTTTTCTCTGCTCTTTGGAATAAGGTGAAAGCCTAGGCTTTTTTCATTAGTGAGTTGTTTGCATAGAGAAACAAGTTGGGTAGGGTCAATATCATCATCGTCACCAAGAAGCCATGTGTATTTGCCGTCAGATATCTCAACACACCTAAGCATATTTACCGTTCCGCCAAGATTGACTCTATTGCGCACATATGAGATAAACGGGCTTGATTTTGCCAGTCTTTCAAACTGCATGTAGTTTTTATCGCTAGAGCAATTGTCGATTATTAAAAGATGAAGTTGCTCATCTAAAAACGGGAGAATTTTGTCTACAAGATAATTTAAATTTTCAAACCTGTTAAAAGTTGGGATAGCAATGGTGAGTATAGGATTGTCAGTCATAGTCTTTACTCACTATTGTTTGGGAGGATAAGTGATTTTTCCTCAAATTTGTTGAAATCAAGATAAGAAACATCATAGACATTTGGCGTTGATTTGAAGGCTTCTCATAGCCCTGTCATGCTTCCCGGAAAATATTTTCAGGGAAGCATGTCCCTAGGCAACTTTCCTTACTCAAGTGTAATGCTTCTCCCATCAACATATTCCCAGGTACGTGCAACTTTCTTTCGACGGGCGATGAGAAATTGTTCGACAACATCTAGCGTACTCCAATAATCAACATCTAAAGCTTCTCTTTCATCAATAGGAAACAAACCTAGATGGTCAACAAATGCAGGGCCATTTTCTTCAAGATCATTTTTTTCATATGAATCAATAAATGCCTCCCGTCGCCAGCCGGCGATTGCCCAACAAATCGACTGAATCGATTCAAGTTCATTTGAGGGTTGCTTATATTTCCTGGAAAACGAGATTGGCTGATTTTTATAAAAACTTTCTGCGCCAATTTCCGTTGTCGCGAACAGGCTATCGAAAATCCCTTCCTTCAATTTAGCCACAAAAGCTCTGATTGTTTCAGGCTTCAATAACGGAGAAGTAGCATTAATTTGACAGACATACTCTGACTGGGTACCTGTGGTCATGAATTGGTACAAATAGTGTTCATTGATTACACAACGCTCGCCAGCACAGTTTCGAGATTTGGTGTTCTGCTTGCAGGTACGCCCCCCCCACTCTGGAGGTCGTTTATGAAAAAGTACCCCTTCCTTGTCTGCAATTGACTTGAAAATGTTATCTTCAGAATTGAGACATATCGTATCGAAAACTCCAGAGTTTTTACAAGCGCTAATAGTGTACGAACACAATACATTACCATCAACGAGAATTATATTTTTATCCGGGACACGTGTACTACCGAGCAAAACAGGAATCATGGCTGTGACATTATTCATGGAGATGCAACTCCTCTGTTCCCCTGATTCAGGAAGATGGGTTATTAAATGATTCAAAATAATTGGCAATCCAACCTAGGATTTTGGGTGTTACTGGTAGTGGCGTCTTAAACATCTGTCCAAGCCCCTTGGTTAGAATCACATGTATTTCAGCGCCTATGGTTTTTTTATCTTTTTTAAGTAATGCAATGAAGTCATCCATTACGATACTAGGTAAACACACATCGTCCCAGTTCTTCTGAAGTAACAAACGAATCCGTTTATAATCCTCATGTTTAATGTAGCCTTGTTGGACAGAGAGGTGATTGGCAAGATCCATTCCGATGGATACAGCAATTCCGTGTGGAATTGCATAGTCCGTTAATGTCTCTATTGCATGACCAAAGGAATGACCATAGTTGAATACATTTCTTGGCCCTTGATCAAACTCATCTTTTTCGACATAGTCTCTCTTGATTTCAAGGCTGTGATAAACAAGTTCGCGCAACACTTTTGGATCATTGAAAGCAATGTCGTATTCTCGTGTAATGCGATTAAAATCCACTTCTCCAGAGACAAGATAATAATGTAGCATTTCGCCCATGCCGGAGCGAAAGTCCAATGAGGACAGGGTCTGCAAAAAGTTCACATCGATAATTATTTCTTTGGGAGGATAAAATCCTCCTAGCTGATTTTTATAATCTCCAAAGTTGATGGAGGTCTTGCTGCCAATACAACTATCACATTGCGCCAGCAGAGTCGTGGGATAGAAAAACCATTCTACGCCACGAAAAATAATTGATGCAGTAAATGCAGTAATATCCTGTACAATCCCACCGCCAATTGCAATCAAACGATTATTTTTCCGAAAACCAGCTTCAATTAACTGATAAATAAAGGGCTCTACACCTTGATAACTTTTTTGTTTTTCTGATGGTTCAATGACAATATGGAAAATATCTTTAAGAATTGGTGTCAGCTGGTTTCGGTAGATTTCCAAGATGTTTGCGTCAACTATAACTACGTCATCAGGAAGGATGTGTTTTTTTAAAACAGACACATAATCGTCAATAAAGAGGACGTTGTAAGGGTGTTTGCTGGATTGCACAGTCATGGTAGTCAGATACATACATATCCTCCATCAACAATCAGGTTTTGACCAGTTATGTAGGAATTAAAATCACTTGCTAAAAAAAGTACTGCTTTTGCAATCTCTTCAGGATCCGCAAAGTGGCCTAATGGCACTTGACGAGAGAGTTGGTTGCGTTCTTCGATTGAAAGTGTTGCTTCTGTTAATTCTGTATTGACGAAGCCTGGCGACACTGCATTGACAAGGATGCCGTAAGGGGCCAGGTCTATCGCTACTGCCTTTGTTAAGCCCACAAGCCCAGTCTTGGTTGCAGTATACATTGCTCGACCAGACTTGGTGACGACACTCCATATCGAGGCTATGTTGACGATACGACCATAAGAATTCTTCTTCATATTCAAGCAAGCCGACTTACACAATAATAAAGGGGCACGTAAGTTGATTGATAACAGTGAATCAAGATTTTCTGGTGACACTTGGTCGATCGTACTAATAAGATTAGTTCCAGCATTGTTAATTAGCACATCTATGGGGTAACCATGCTCAACAGTTTCAAGGAATGATGCCGTTGACTTGTGGGATGAGAAATCTACCTGCAACCAGCGAATATGATGTTTTCCTTGGCGTTGATTGCCTTCATTGAGGGCATCAATTTGCTCTTGTTGCGTTCCCGTAAGGATTAGAGAAGCGCCAGCAGATTCAAAAGCGGTTGCAATTGCAGCGCCTATACCTTTGGTGGCGCCTGTAATAAGAACCGTTTTTCCTGTAAAGTCAAGGTTCATGGGGTGATTCCTTCTTTTTCAATCCAAGATGTTATAACACTCGTTCAGGTTGTCATTTTGATAAATTTTTCATGTAATCATTCCTCAAGCAAAAGAGCCGGAATCTTGACAACAGCCTTTCTCAAGAGGTTCGACTCTCCTAAGGAAATCTTTGGACAGTGTGCATCTCCAGGCATAAAAATAATGAATCTTCCAGGATGCATAGTAATTAGTGAGATGGGTCCAAGAGGAATGTTGAATTCCTGACGATCTTCTTCTTTTATATAGCGGTGAGGCAAACCTAATTGGTCTACAGTCGTCCAGCGTATCCCTTCACAGCCAGAAATCAGATATTGGATATCTATTGTATGCTTGTGGTTCTCCCAACAGCACTCCTTTTCGGGAAGTGTGTCGTAGCCGTGGACATTCGCATACCAGTTCGGTTTACCTAACAGATAATCGCCAAACTCAGCGGTTGTCGCGAATTTATCCAGCCATGCAAGTGAATGATTTAGCACAGGATGATTTAAAACCGGTTTCCACAAGGTGAAATTATCAAGGGATGCGGTGAACATTTATTATATACGCCTTCGGGCGTTACCTCATCACGGCCTTTTTAGATTTATATTTCCTGTCTGGATCGATTCGTTTTGACTTGAAAATTGAGTTAATTATCGCCCTAATCATTAAGATAACGATATATTTTTTTTTGGCCCCATCTCTACCAAGATGCTTATGTGTACAGCGTATAAGTCTTAGTGTATTAATTAATCCCAAAAATACAGGTGTATTAGACAAAAACCACAAGTGCGAAAAAAAGTACATTTTTTGCAGACTACCATCCTTAGAAAGCATTGTTGATAGGTTATTATGTTTTCTGAATACCACCGATGGTTTTTGTAAAATAGAAATCCCCTCTACATCTAAACAACAACCAACGATCATCAGGGAATCTACACCAACCCCCTTTGTTACAGGATCAATCTTTTTTGTAAGCCTCGGAATATTCAGATAGAAATGTTTATTAACCAAATTTCTTGGTAATATGTAAGCAGCTGGGGAGAGAGGTAGTTCAAATTTTAATAATAAGATTTTTCTGGCGGCGATACTTCCTGGGACATTAGTCAATGAAAACTGCCAACTAAGATATTTATCATTAACATCTTGTAGGTTGTCCGAACGGTAATTCCACGTAGATAAAACTTTTGTTCCATCGCAATTCATTTGCCGAAAGGCATCTATATAAAAATTTGGTTCTATCCAGTCGTCACTCCAAAGCCAATGTACATATTCACCGGTCGCTTTTTTTAAACAATTTTTCCAATTCAACACCGGGCCCAAATTCTTGCTGTTTCGGAACACCTTTACTCTGTTGTCATTTTTTTTGTATTTTGTTAATATTTGAAATGTGTTATCTGTACTGGCATTATCAGAGCATATAATTTCGAAGTCGCGAAACTGTTGATTTAATACTGATTCTATTGCCATACTTATATAATCTTCTCTATTGTATGTCGGAATAAGCACTGATAGTTTTGGTTGTTTATTCTTCATGTTAATCTAACCAATCAATCATCTTCCTGATACCATCTTCCTTGCGAACAATTGGTTCCCACTCTATAAATTTTTTTGCTTTTGAAGTATCTGCCACAAAAACTTTTTGGTCGCTTTCTCTTGGTGGTAATTTTTTGTATTGTATTGTTATCTCAAGTTCTTGTTCTAGGAAATCAAACAATTCCAACAGTGATAAGGAATTGTCTATTCCGCCTCCAATATTGAACGCCTCCCCTTTCACTTTGTCAATATTATTAGCAGCTTTGATGTAGAGATTAGCCATGTCACTAGCATAAAGTAAATCTCGGACCTGTTTCCCATTACCGGAGATTGTGAATTGTTTTAATGATTCTCCATTCTTTATTTCTATGGCCTTTTTACAAAACCACCCGATCCACCCTTGGTCATAAGTTGCGAATTGCCGTCCACCATACATAGAAGAATGCCTGAATACAGCAGTTTTGAGGCCAAATATTCGTGCGAAGTCAAGTAGGTATTGATCTGCACTACCTTTTGAACAGCCATAGGGAGAGTGGAAGTTTAGGTTTACTGATTCATCAAACCCATTTGGCTTTTCAATACATTCATAGCGCGTAGATGTTTCATGGTAACTGTATTGTTCGAGATCACCATAGACTTTGTTTGTTGAAGAATAAATTATTCCGGTTTCTGGTGAGTTAATACGGACAGCATTTAGGAGATTAAAAGTGCCTAGTATGTTAACTTCAAAATCCATACGCGGGTCTGCAATAGACGTTGTCATGGCTACTTGACCTGCTAGATGAAAGATGATGTCAGGTTTGCTCCTTATAACAATTTTGGTGACATCGTTTTCGTTTCGCATATCACCATGTACGTATTCAAATTCTCCTTGCTTCTTCAACCATTCCAGATTTTGGACACTACCGGGTCGATAAAGGTTGTCAAAAATTACTAACTCGTATCCCAATTTTAGCACTTCGCTTGCTATATTTGCACCAAGAAAGCCGCAACCACCAGTAATCAATATTCTCATTTGTTGAACTCCTTTCTGATGGACTCCCTTAAACCCGATGCCAAGTCCCATTTTATTCGCCATCCAGATTCTTCTATGAAATATGGATTCTTAGTAGATTGCCTAATCTCATTCTTTCTATATGGCAGTGCTCCAAAGTCGAGTTTTGACGTCGAATGTGTTGCCTCGTGCACAGCTTTAACGAATTCTTTGATTGTTAGTGGGTGACCAGTGTTAAGCCTTATGTCTAACCATTCATTTTCGGTGTCTATTTTTTCGAGCAGTAATAGATAAGCGGAAACCACGTCGTCGATATAGATGAAATCCCGTTTTTGCTCGCCCATGGTTAATGGAATTGAAGGTACATTGGCGAGGCACTGTTGAATTACCCAAGTTGTAAACTTTGAAGAGTCATCACCAGGACCAAAAAAGTGTTCAAGACGTATATTTACAAACTTAATTTTCCCAGAGTCTGCGTAGTTTTTGCCCCATAGACGGAATTGTTTTTTGGAAAGTGCGTAGGCGTTCAGGTGTTCATGTAGGACAGTGTCGGTATTGAAAAAGGTTTTTGTTTTAAAAAAAGCGGCAGCTTCAAGTAGCTCAAGAGGGAATAGGGTGTTTGTTTTGAATATATCTACCGGATTTTCATTATTTCTTCCATAGCAGGTGGCAGTGTGGACAATAGCATCAATATGGCCCAGATTTTCAAAAGGTGCACGAACAGTATCGATGTCTACATCAAAGGTGATAATCTGGTTTGTTATATCAGCTATTCGATTCATACAAGAGGTTGATCGTTTCAAAATAGCCACCTCGTGTCCACTGTTCAAAAACGCATGGGCCAAATGACTACCCAAATATCCTGATGCACCTGTCAGAAGTATTCGAAGCATTAGCTTTTGTTCACGAAAAAAGTTTTGAATTGATCGATCATATAAATTAGCATTTCATGTCCTAACCCAGGATAGACTCCTACCCAGAAACTATCTTTCATGATCCGGTCTGTATTAGTCAAAGAACCAATAATTCTGTATCCTTCACGACAAGAGCGCATCTCGTCAAAACAAGGATGCTTGACCAAGTTACCAGCAAAGAGCATGCGAGTTTGGATACCTTTTTTTTCTAGATGTTGGACAATTTCGCTACGCTTAAAGCGATTCCCTTCGCGTATTGTTAGGAGAAAACCGAACCAACTAGGATCAGAAAATTCTGTGGCCTCAGGTAACACAAAAACATCTTCCAGTTCATTCAATCCATCACGTAATATCTGCCAGTTCTGTTTGCGTGCCTTACCAAAAGAAGAAAGTTTTTCCAATTGTGCGCAACCGATAGCGGCTTGCATGTCGGTCACTTTAAGGTTGTAGCCAAAATGCGAATAAACGTATTTGTGATCATAACCTAATGGCAACTCACCGAATTGGCGCAAAAAACGATTTCCGCATGTATTATCGTGTCCCGGAGGACACCAACAGTCACGCCCCCAGTCACGGAACGACTCGACCAGGCGCTTAAGTATTGTATCGTTTGTATAGACAGCACCACCTTCCCCCATGGTTATATGGTGCGGGGGGTAGAAGCTCGATGTGCCGATGTGTCCTATGGTGCCGGTGTATTTCCATTTACTGTTAAGGCTGTAACGGGAACCGAGTGCATCACAGTTGTCTTCAATCAACCAGAGGTTATGCTTGTCACAAAAAGATTTCACTGCTTGTAAATCAAAAGGGTTCCCCAAGGTGTGTGCAATCATGACTGCTTTGGTACGAGTTGAGAGGGCTTCTTCCAGTTGAGCACAGTCTATGTTGTAAGTCGGTAGAGTGACATCAATGAAAACTGGGACGGCGCCATATTGGATGATCGGTGTGACAGTCGTCGGAAATCCTGCGGCAACAGTGATGACCTCATCACCTCTCTTGATACGACGTTCCCTAAGTTTGGGTGAGGTCAACGCCATAAAGGCTAGCAGGTTCGCAGAGGATCCAGAGTTGGTCAAAGAGCAGTGTTTAACACCAAGGAATTCAGCTAGTTTCTTTTCGAACTGTTCGGTATAACGTCCGGCTGTTAGCCAAAAGTCGAGGGAAGCGTCAATCAGGTTCTCGATTTCCTGTTCGTCAAAAACACGTCCGGCATAAGGGATACGATCACCAGGTTGGAACTTGTTTTTCGGTTTATGCTGTGCTTTGTAATATTCGACCGCTGCAACGATGGCTTGATGGCGCAATTCCTTCTCTTGAGAACGCATTAGTTTTCTCCTGCGGTTTTTTCATAAGCGGTAATCTGCTCGAAACAGATATCTCGTATATTCATTCCATTTTTGTACCCCTGCGTCCATTCGACAATACTTTCCAGGGCCTGCTCCAATGACCAGCGCGGATGCCAGCCAAGAAAAGCTTTGGCTTTCGAGCAGTCGAGTTTTAGATAAGTGGCTTCATGAGGGTGATTTTTATTATCTATTTTATATGCAGCATCTTTGCCCCAGAGTTCACATTTCTTCTGTACGATCCATTCAACTGACCGGGCGTCAGATTCATCTGGACCAAAATTCCAGGCTTCAGCAAACTCGGGGCCCTTGTCGTATAGTCTTTGAGCTAGTAAAAGGTAACCGGATAAAGGTTCGAGAACATGTTGCCATGGACGTATTGCCTGTGGATTACGAATGACAATTTCTTCACCAGTCAATAATGCACGTACACAATCGCTGATTAGTCGGTCAGTTGCCCAATCACCACCACCAATAACATTCCCGGCACGGGCCGTAGCAATGGCTACACCATGTTGGTCAAAACTATTTGGGTTGAAGAAGGATTGGCGATACGCTGCAGTGATTAGTTCTGAACACCCTTTACTGCTTGAATAGGGATCATAACCACCAATTGTCTCGTTTTCACGATATGCCCAAGGCCATTCCTTGTTCTCGTAGCATTTATCAGTTGTGACATTGATGACAGCACGCACTGACGGGCATTGACGAACTGCTTCCAGTAAATGGATGGTACCCATAACATTAGTAGCGTAGGTTTCAACAGGAGTCTTGTAGGACTCTCTGACCAACGGTTGGGCTGCCATGTGAATCACAATCTCGGGGTTTGTCTCTGAAAGAACTTTCCCAAGTTTTTTTTCATCGCGGATGTCACCGATATGTGAATTGATTAATTCTGATAAGGATGCCAAATTAAAAAGACTTGGCTTGGTAGGTGGATATAGTGCATAACCGGTAACCTTACATCCCATTCTGTACAGCCAGAGTGAGAGCCATGAACCCTTGAAACCGGTATGTCCTGTTATAAAAACCCGTTTGTTTTTCCAGAAATTCGTGTCAAGCATTAGTCTTACCAGGTTACCCATGGGGCTTTGTTGATTTTTAATAGTTTTTCAAGGTGAGTCTTGTCTCTAAGCGTATCCATTGGCTGCCAGTATCCGCGATGACGGTAAGAAACTAACTGTCGATCTATAGCAAGGTTTTCCAGAGGGTCCTGTTCCAAAATAGTAAAATCATCCGCAATGTAATCGAAGACATTTGGTTGCATGATAAAAAAACCAGCATTGATCCAACCGCCATCACCTGCGGGTTTCTCCCTAAAAGATGTCACTAGATTATTGTCGCCAAACTTGAGCGCCCCGAAACGTCCACTGGGTTGGGTAGATGTCATCGTTGCCAATTTGCCATGGGCTTTGTGAAAGGTCACGAGTTCATTTATATCTATATCTCCTACACCATCGCCGTATGTCAGCATGAACGGTTTGTTACCGATATAAGGCTGGATGCGTTTGACTCGGCCACCTGTCATGGTTTCGTTGCCAGTATCAACTAAAGTAACTTTCCAAGGTTCGGCGTTATGTTCGTGCGTATAACTGGTATTTCCTTCAGTGAAATCATATGTAACATTGGACTCATGGAGAAAATAATTTGCAAAATATTCTTTGATCACATAGCCTTTATAACCAAGACAAATTACAAAATCGTTGAATCCATGGTACGCATAGATTTTCATGATGTGCCACAAAATTGGTCGACCTCCGATTTCGATCATTGGTTTGGGTTTAAGATGTGACTCTTCACTGAGACGTGTACCGAATCCACCAGCCAGGATAACAACTCGCATGATTAATTTCTCCATAATAACAAGTTAACTTGCAGGGGATCATTCAAAGAACAAGCAGTTCCGTTTCTTTGAGCAGTAGCATTTATTTCAACTAATTGTGAAGTCTTTGCATGGTTAAAGCTTGTACAAGCATATCTGCTGTGAACTAACTTCCTTAAGCGGCTATTCATAATTTCTGGGCTACTATGGTGAGTAAAAGTCTTTTGTGGTAGATAAACAGCATGGCAAGGGTACAGAGTAATCACCACCTTTGATGCAAATACCACTATTAGCCTACCTCGCAACATTAGTAAGATAGGCGATCCTTTGACTATTTGAATGTTAGTTGTGTATATGTATCCAAGTATGGCTATCTTGCCCAGTAGGGAATTTAAGTTAATTACAACTGACGATAGGGATTTGATTGTGCGTCTCGCCAATACCAGACCCTTTTACTTGTATCGTATTCTTAGCTTCACCTACAGAAATAAGATGATTACCTAAAGAGAAGAAATTGTGAGCTATAGTATATTTACCTGCTTTTAAATTGAGTGCTGGGATTTTCATTATTAGTTTTTGAGACCCTTTTTTTATTGTAATATTGGGTAAACCAAGACCAATGCTGTTTATTTCTCCAGCAACTATTCTGGATGGGTATTCAAATATAACAAATCTGAAATTTATAAATATCTCTTCATTGGTATCGATTTCCACTAATAAAATCACCTCTTCTCCATAATTATATTTAATCTTATTGGTAGATAAAATGATAGATTTTATAGGGGGAAAATTTTTTTTAAAAGGTTTGTGGTCAATACTGTCTGATTGCCTGCTGTATGTTTCTAATCCATTTGAAACATTGCCGTAATAGATTGTTTTTCCTTTGTTAAGGACTAAAGTGCTGTTACAAATACGACCAATATGTTCTATAGAGTGACTAACGAATATTACACTTGCTTTCTTTCTCATTTCGTCAATTTTATTATAACATTTTACCCTGAATTTTAAATCACCAACTGCTAAGACTTCATCTAATAGTAGTATGTCCGGCTCTAACGCAGTTGCTACTGCAAAGCCTAGTCTAACTTTCATCCCCGAGGAATAGGTTTGTACTGGTGAACTAATAAATTCTTCTATTTCTGCAAAATCAATAATTTCTTCAACTTTATTATCAATCTGCTTTTTGCTTAGACCAAGAACCGAGGCATTTACATAAATATTTTCTCGTCCTGTTAAAATCGGGTTAAATCCTGAACCCAAAGCAATCAACGCACCTACTCGGCCTCGCATCTCAATTCGGCCTTTATCAGGTTTGATAAGTCCATTGAGCATTTTGAGCAAGGTGGTTTTTCCTGCACCGTTTCGACCAATCAACCCTAAACACTCTCCGCGTCTAAGTTCAAAAGATACATTATTTACCGCCCAGAATTCCTCTGGGCGCAAATTTGCATGTCGTTCGGCATTCCTTGTCCAAGGAGTAAGTTCGTTAGCGATATCCTGTGCTCCGTACCAGAGTGATTTTTTTAAGTCACGACAGAATTTCTTACAAGTTCCTTCTACTTTTACTAACACATCAGGATCGGTAGGAAACATTTCTGCTGAATAAATGGGGTTTGTCTTTTTATCCATATTTAGGAACCTATACGTTCTATCATGATTGGCATGGCGAGCCGATAGATTACACTTACCGCTAGTAAAACTACGAAAAACACTAAGTTGATAATTAAAAACGATCCAAGAGCTTCTGTTGGCATACCTGTGAGCCAACCTCTGGCAGTCAAAATCAGTGGTGTAAGAGGATTCATTTCAAATATTTTAGCAGCCCAGCCTACTGTGGGCATTGGAAAAACAACCGGGGACACAAACATAAGAAATTGCATCACTAAGGGAATGCCTTTACCAATATCGGTGTATAATAGGCCGATTGGGGTTATCAATAGTCCTATTGTGGTGCCCGCTAGAACCATTGACATCGCTACAAGTGGAAAGAGGATCAAGTGCCAATCTGGGTATACACCAAACAGGAAAAGTATCGCGATAAGCAGAATAGTTTTTATGCTACCGTTAAAGAGCGTTTGTAAAATTCCAGAAATGATAAGCGCTTCACGGGGAAAATTAATTTTGGCCAGCATGGATTTTGCAGCAGTAGTTTGCACAAGTGGAGCATTGAGGGCGTCCATGAAAATTGCCCATATCATGGTACCAGTAAATACATAGATTGGGTAGGGCAGTTCTGTATTACCGACTGACACTATGCCTGTACGGTTGAGAAAAATCCAGGTGGCGGTATTCGCTAAAGGAAGAATCAAGGCCCAGAGAATACCAAAAAAGGCCTGTCGATATTGTGCCTTGATGTCTCGAATAGCAAGACGCAAGGCAAGCCCACGACCTGAGTATACGTCAAAACACATGTCACGAAGCATTTTGAGAGGGTTTGTAAGTGAAGACTCAGGAGTGTAGATAGTAATTCGTGGTCGGTCAAGTTTCATATTGCCGTGTTTTTCTAGAGTTGCCAGAGTACAAACTGAGGGTGCTGGTCAAGGTTGAGTGATAGTTTTTTGAACTCATCAGCGGTTAACGAAAGTGTTCTGATTTTCCGGTAAAGTTCTTCTATGACAAGGATGTTCTTCATTTGTGATTCTCAGCAGTGAGTAATCCTTCAAAATAAGGAATTGTCTTTTTTAACCCCTCTGTAAGCTGTATCTTCGGATCCCAGTCGAATTTCTCCTTTGCCAAGGAGATGTCGGGTTGGCGTTGAATGGGGTCATCACTGGGGAGTGGCATGTTCTCTAATTTAGATGATGAGCCTGTGATATCAATTATTTTTTCTGCCAACTCTTTGATTGTGAATTGCGTGGGGTTTCCGGTGTTCATTGGCCCTGTGAAATCATCCGGGCTGTCCATCAAGCGAATAAAGACTTCGATCAGATCATCCACATAGCAGAAAGAGCGGGATTGGGAGCCATCGCCATATATGGTTATGGGTAAGTTTTGCAGGGCCTGCATGATGAAATTAGAAACGACTCTGCCGTCATTAGGGTGCATCTTGGGGCCATAGGTGTTGAAGATACGGGCAACCTTAATACGCAGGTTGTGCTGACACCGGTAATCAAAAAAGAGGGTTTCGGCACAGCGCTTTCCCTCATCATAACAGGAACGAAAGCCAATTGGATTGCCATGTCCCCAGTAGTCTTCTGTTTGCGGGTGGATTTTCGGATCTCCATACACTTCACTGGTTGAGGCTTGGAAAATCTTTGCATTCACCCTTTTTGCAAGGCCGAGCATATTAATTGCACCGTGGACGCTGGTCTTTGTGGTCTGCACCGGATCGTGCTGATAGTGTATGGGGGAGGCCGGGCATGCCAAATTGTAGATCTCGTCAACCTCAACATAGAGAGGAAAGGTTACGTCGTGACGTATGATTTCAAAGTGTGGGTTGTCAAGCAAGTGGAGTATATTGTCCTTGGTGCCGGTGAAAAAATTGTCAACACAGACAACGTCATGTCCATCATTCAGCAATCTTTCACAGAGATGAGATCCGAGGAAGCCTGCTCCGCCGGTAATTAGTATCTGTTTTCTGGTTTGAGATTTCATGGTAACCTGTGCAAGTTCCTTTCGAAAAGAATTTTCCCATGATTATTAATGGGTTCAAGCAGTTTCTTGTTGTTAGTTGACTCAAGATGGACACAATTAAAAAAAAATGGCAGTAATGTTTCAGAGGTGCCCGCCAATGTTTTCATGATATTAACAGGGGAGGATTTGCCTCGTTTGAATTCAAGACGTTTTCCTTCCAGTGGTTGCAGGAGGTGATCAAGTTTCATAGTGCAGTTTTTTTATCGAGTTGCCAGAGTACAAACTGGGGACGCTGGCCAAGATTGGGCGCTAACTTGTCAAACTCATCAGCGGTTAACGAGAGTGTTCTGATTTTTCGGTCAATATATTTTTCAGTTTTTTTTGTGAGATCATGCAGATTTCTTTGATCAAGTTCGCCTATTAGAACTAAGTCTATAATACCTGTATCCTTGCCTTCGGCGTAGTCGTCTATAAGCAAAGCCTTTTCCAGGTTGCCTAAGCGCTCAAGCATTGATTCGAGAATGCGGTCCATGCCCAAAGCTTTCTTGACCATGGAATGGAGTTCATTGAAGACAGGGTGTTTTTGGTTGGCGGAAAACAGGATTTGTCTCCCATTTTTCTGGCTTGTTAGCAGGTTGGCTTCTTTGAGTTGATCCAACTCGTCTTTTATATGACTGGGAGATGCGTGGAACTCATTGGCAAGTTCTCGCAGGTATGCGTTTCTGGCTGGGTTGAGAAACAGGCGCATCAGTATTTTGATGCGCGTCTTGGATGTTATGAGGCCGGAAAAGAGTGAATTCATTTATTGTCCAATTTTGTTCTAATTTTAAGAACGTTATTCGAAAGAAAGACAGTTGTCAAAGAAAAAAGCATGGAAAATAGTGAATCACTATTCTTTTGTTTTTACTGAATTGCAGGGGGGGGGAATCTGGTGAGCAGAGTTGAAAATCTTTTTTTTGTGGTTAAATTCTGGATGTTAAAGAGATTTAAATGTAAATTGATTCTGTTGTAAAGATTTTTCAGTTCAATAAAAATGAATATGGACTAAAAAAAAATGAGTATATCTCCCAACAGATCAACCTTGTTTGCCATCTTGCTTTTTGTCATCATTGGTAGCCTTGTTTATTCCAATACCTTGCATGTTCCCTTTTTGTTTGATGATGCTCGAAATATTCAACACCCGGAACTCATGCTTGAGGAGATATCGGCAGAGGCAGTTGTGGGGGCAGTGTTTGGTGGGGAGTTGCGTGAACGTCCTGTGGCTAACCTGAGCTTTGCTCTTAACTATTTCATCCATGGTCCTGATGTCCCTGGCTATCATGTGGTCAACATTGCGCTCCATATTCTGGCGGCTTTTTTTCTGTATCTGTTTTTTCAGCAAACGCTGAGGTTGCCTGTCAATCAATCACGTTTTGGCGAGAAACGATGGATTGTGGCGTTAATAGCTTTGATTTGGCTGGTGCATCCATTGGCTACTCAGTCGGTGACCTATATTGTACAGCGTATGAATGTACTGGCGGCCTTGTTTTATATTGTTTCTTTTTATTGTTATGTGCGAGGACGTAATCGCCAAACGACAGCCCTGAGTAAAAAAGGAGAACACCATTCTTGGGTATGGTTTGTTGGGTGTGTTGTGTTCGGCCTTCTAGCCATTGGTTCCAAAGAGATTGCTCTTACATTGCCATTTTTCTTGTTTCTTTATGAGTGGTTTTTTTTCCAGGATCTCAGCCGGCGCTGGTTAAAGATAAAGATTCCATGGCTTCTTGGTCTTGTAGTCTGCGGTGGAGTACTTGTCTTTGTTTATTTAGACGGTCATCCTGTCAATTATATCCTGAATGGTTGTGGCTCGCGTGATTTTACCATGCAGGAACGTCTTCTCACACAGCCTCGTGTCATTTGGCACTATATCTCTTTGCTGCTATATCCCCATCCCGGTCAACTTATTTTTGATTATAATTTTCCAGTGTCAACTTCATTTTTATATCCAATAACCACGATTCCGGCAATTGCAGGACTCCTGCTGATACTGTTAGCAGCAATGTTTTTTGCAGCCAAGGAGCGTTTGCTTGCCTTTTCCCTAATCTTTTTTCTCGGCAATCTTGTAATCGAGTCCTCTTTTATTTGCCTTGAAATGATTTTTGACCATCGAACGTATCTGCCTTCCACGTTTTTTATTTTGTTCTGTGTGCTTCTTTTGTGTCGCCTGCTACGGAACAGTTTTGCCATTACAGGCTTTTTACTCCTTGTGATATGTGTTTTTGGGTTTTGGACGAATAGTCGCAACGTGATTTGGCAGGATCCGATAACATTCTGGCAGGATTCAGTTGATAAACAACCAGGAAAAGCTCGATCTCATTATAATTTGGGAAGAAGTTTCTATCTTCGAGATGATTTGGAACAGGCTGAGAGATCTCTTGAGCATGCCTTACAGCTTGATTCGAGTCATCCTTTGGCTCAAAATAATTATGGGCTGGTCCTTTTTAAAACCGGCAGAATAGTCGCTGCAGAAGAGCATTTTCTTGAGGCTATACGCTTACTACCCAACTATGTTGGTGCATACAATAATCTTGCTGCAGTGCTTATTGCAGGTGGCAGATTTGAGGAAGCGTTGGAGCAATACCGGAAAATATTAAATGTTGCCTCCCAATATGCCGCCATCAATACAAATATGGGAAGGCTGCTGCTGCAAATGGGTAGGGTCGGAGAGGCACTTCCTCTACTGGAGAAGGCACAGGTAGAAAATCCAGAACAGATTGAATTACTTCTTGATATTGGAGAAGTCTTGATACGGCTTGATAGGGGGGAAGAAGCACTTGCAGTATATCGCAATGTGTTAGAGCTCGACGACAGTCAAGTTCCTGCACATTTCAATTTGGCCCTTATTCACAACCGCTTAGGTCATTTGGAGCAAGCCTTGTATCATTATGATATGACAATTCAGTTGAAGCCTGAGTATGTGCCGGCTCTCTTTAATTTAGGGAATCTTTTCTTGCGAATTGGCCGTTTTGCAGAAGCAGCTGCAAAATACCGGGAGGTAGTAAGGGTTGCACCTCAGCATGCAGGAGCGCATAATAATTTAGGAAGTGTTTTGGCTCGATTGGGGGATTTGCAGGGCGCTGCCTCCGCATTTACTGAAGCGGTACGGCTAAATCCTTCAGACAAACAGGCGACGAAAAATTTAGAACAGGTATTGAAGGTGATTGATAGCTCCGGGCAACCGTCTTCAACTGATGAGGGTGTTTGACTTTGTCGGCTTGGTAGGCAGGAAATGTCTCTGTCTTGCTGATTGGTGGCGGATGCGAGTTCCAGAAAAACAGATGGGGAAGGCAGGGCCTGGTTTATTGTTGTTGGGGAATAAGTTTGCTGGTTGTGTAAACTTTACCCTTTTTTGTTAGTAAGAATGTTCCTCCATATGGGTCGATAGGTATTTCCAGTATTAATTTCTTGTTGACCAAGTCTTCCAGAGAGGTTGGAGCTGTGGCAAACTGCATCCGATATTCCTCTACCTTTTTTTCGAGGTAAAATATCATCTTGAGAGTAAGAATTCGTTTTTGCAGGTATTCTCTATAAGTTTGGTTTGAGGTTTCTTTCAGGAGTTGTTCCAGCAGGAAGATGCCATTCTCTGTTTTTCCACTGTATAGACTCATGCGGGAAGCAAGTCCGCTGAGGTAATCCGGGGCATTGGGACGCTTGACAGCCAGGTGCAGGTACTGTTCTGCCTTGTTCACGTTTCCCTGTATATAATAGGCATTGTACCAGAGCAGAAAATAGGGACGGTAGTCTTGCTCTCGTGCTGATGCAGCCTTTTCAAGAAGTTGATTTCCTTCCTGAATAAGCCCTCCCTGCATTATAAGCATTGTTTCTACTAAAACATAAGGATCCCAGAAAAGAGGGTCGAGAAATATAACTTGTTCCAGTAAACGATGCACATGGTGCCAATCTTCTACTTTTGGCATGGTATTTTCCAAAAGATGCTTGCCTAGATAGGTCATGGTTCGCAAAAGAAGATAGTCAGACACTATTCCTTTATATTCCATTGATACGGCAGCGGTTATTGCTGGAGGCATCAGGCTGATAGCTTCAAGGGAGTCTTGCTGTTGTTCGTGGATGTCGTAGAGTTGCTTCGAGGTGTAACAGCTTACTGTTCCGGCAAGAACGAGTGTCAGCGCAATCCGGGTAGGCATCAGTTTCATGCGAGATCGCGCCTGGAGAAAAAGAATATTGTCAGGGTCAGAATAACAGTTAGGTAGGTAAGGCCATAACCGGAAAGAAGAGTCATGTGTCTTGCAGAGATCACCAGTCCGTGAGCAGCGTGTTGTTTGAGATCAAAAGATGCTAGATTGGGGAAAATATACAGGACAGTCAGCACAGTTTTCTTTAACAGTGGTGAGAAGTGGACTCCAGGGGTCTGAACAGACATGAAACGGACAATTTCCTCAATGGTCTGGCCAATAATATAGGTGGAGATGGTGAGCATGGTTACCAGAAAGGAACTTGTGGTTATACTGCTCCAGAAAAAGACACACCCCAGGAGGACCATATTTCCGAGTATTGCGGCACCTACAGCGCTCACTATAGATGTGATGGAGACAGAGGTGAAATATGTTTCTGAAAAGACATATTCTCCTGCCTGGATTGAAAAAAAGGTGGCTATGGTGAGCAGGCCCATGATCAAGATGATTAAAAAAGAAAGGCCCGTAAATTTTCCAAGGATATATTGTTTTCTTGATAGGGGGAGTGAGAGGATGGAATAGACAGTTCTCGACTCCAAATCACCAGCCATGAGATTGATAGCGAGGAAAAATGGAACTAGGAGGCCACCAAAGCTGACGGAGGTGAGACAGATGTCGAGTAGTATCTTGCTGATGTCTCGCATGAACAGGCCACTGGCCAGTACAGAGAAACAAATTAAGAGACAGGCGAAGGTGAGAACCCCATAGAGTACCCGATGACGGAGCCCTTCTTTGAAAGTGAACAGAGCAATTGTGAGAATTGCCTTCATGTATTTTCCGTTTTAGATTGAATTGTTTGGAAAAAAAAGGATTCAAGGGGGGATTGCTGACTATCTTTTTGTGAATAGGCAGGGTTTGTTAATTCAGCGGGGCTGATCGTTGCGGCAATGCGACCGCGATGCATGATAGCAATACGACTGCAAACACGTTCAACATCTGTGAGTATGTGGGAGCAGAAGAGAATGGTGGTGCCCTTTTTCTTGTATTCCTGAATAATATCAAGTACAAGCTTCCTACCCACGGGGTCGAGTCCGGACATGGGTTCATCAAGTATAAGAAGGTCTGGCTCATGGATCAAGGCGTAGGCCAAGGCACCGCGTTGGGTCATTCCTTTGGAAAAATGACGGATAGGGAGTTTTACACTTTCTTGAAGATTGACACGTTCAAGGACGCTGAGAATTTTATTTTTAACCTTTGGGCCATGAATTTTGTTGATTTGGGTGGCAAAGCGGAGATGGTCGTAAATAGTTAGGTGTTTGTAAAGACAAGGGTGCTCTGGCAGGTAGCCGAGTTGTTGATGGCTCAGGGGGTTGAGGGGGGAAAGTCCGTTCAGGAGCACGTGCCCTTGGTCCTGGCGTACAAAGCCCATGAGGATTTTAAGAGAAGTGGATTTACCAGCACCATTAGGACCGATAATCCCAAATACCTCTCCTCTTTTGACCTGAAAGGATAAGTTTTGTAGAGCCAGCATTGGCTTTCTGCCTACATCTGTCTTGAATGTCTTTGAAATTTGCTGACAAGAGATAACTGCCTGATCCATAAATGAGCACAGGTACAGATCTGTTTGAGATCTGTACCTGTCCATGTGGTGAAATTTGTTTGCTTGTAATGGCTACATCTTTGTATAGTTAGCATTAAATGCGCCGCTGTCATCAGCGGTTGGGACGCCAATATTCGCAGCAACAATGGCGCGCAGATAGTAGCCAATGTAGTCACTTGCAATGCCATATTCATTGCGATTTTGTACTGCTGCGGTGGCGTCGTAGTTAATGGAAACGTTTTCACTGTTAATGGCAAAGGATGCGCCAGTGGCTTCAAGTGTATATCCCATGTTGACGTTAGGACTAAGCTTAACTTCCAGGCCTGGTCCATCACCACCATCAGCTATTAGATCCTGTACAGTAACAATAGGGTTGGCTGCCAGAAGTGGGGATGATGTGAATAATGCTAAGCAGCATGTTGTGAAACAGATTGTTGAAAGCTTCATTTTGTTCATGATAAGACTCCTAAGATAGTTGATCTATCTGTCGATTGGTAGTGGTTGGAAATAACTGTTCTAGCATAGCATATTAGGGTTGTGGATATTGTTGCCATTCAGCATAATACCCTTCAAAGTCAGTTCTGACGTTTCTCACATCTGAGAGTGCGGCAGTATTCTGTGCTCTTGCTCTATATTTTGCAAACTGCGGGATAGCAATGGCTGCCAGGATACCAATAATGGCTACAACGATCATAAGCTCAATCAGGGTGAAGCCTTTTTGGTTAATTTTTCTTTTTTTGTTGATTTTCTGAAGCATGATATTCCTCCGGTTAAGGTTAAATTTACTGTAGGACTGCTATTGGTTTCCTTGCATGTTCTGTGCCGTTGCGGGAGGGGGGCGTGGCCGGCCGTGCATTTTGTTTCAAATCATTGAGTGTTTCTTGATGTTGAGGATCTAATCTTTTTTTGAAAAGATAAGATGACTTGCTCAGGTGTCGACAGTGCTGACATTATTTGTCACACTTTTCGGGTTGTACTGACAAATAATGTCAAATGGTGGAGAGATACTGTTGTGTATTTGCCTTGTGTTTAAATAACGTTCTTAAAATTGTTATCACCTCAGTGAGGTGAGGAAATGTTGAATATACTTTTACATTGTTTTTCTAAGGTGTAGTCTATGCAATAGTAACCGAAGAAGGTGTGAAGTTTTTTTATAGTTTCACGGGTGCCTGTAAAATAACTTAAGTGTCTCCGGCTGTCCTGGCAAAGTGTCCTTGGACGCGTGTGAGCAAGTAACTCCTTAATGTTGTGGGTAAAAGATGTGCTGTTGTTTTGAGTTTCGTCTGTGGCTCGTTAATTGCATTGGTTTTAGTTATAAGGTTTTTAGAAATAATTTCAAAAACGAGCAGGATCTATGGTGGATATAATAAAGAATAAATCAATACAGAAAAATTACCGTAGGCGTCGTGCTTCAGGATTTAGCTTAGTTGAAGTCATGGTCGTTATTGGTATCGTTGCAATTCTTGTCCTTGGGGTCAGGTCTCACTTTGAGCTTACTTTCGACTTCAGTATGTGATATGCATAGAATATGAGCAGACCACTACGACTAGAATATCCCGGTGCCTGGTATCATGCGATGAATCGAGGAAGAAGAGGGGATGATATCTTTTCCGGTAGCAATGATTATGAAACCTTTGTTACCCTGCTTCAGGAGGCCGCAGAGCTATGGGGGGTTCGGGTGAGTGCCTATTGTTTGATGAAAAATCATTATCACGTAGTCCTCCAGACTCCTTTGGGCAATTTATCCCGATTTATGCGGCATATCAATGGTGTCTACACCCAGCGCTATAACCGATCACATGGGTACGATGGTCAGCTGTTTCGTGGTCGCTACAAATCTATCCTTGTTGAAGAGGATAGCTACCTGCTTGAGCTTGTACGGTATATTCACAGGAATCCGTTACGGGCAGGGCTCGTTGAGCGTCTTTCGGATTATCCATGGAGCAGCCATCAAAGCTATCTGTCTTCGTCTGTAAAATGGGATTGGCTGTGTAAAGATGTTATCGTGTCTTTATTGTCATCTGGCAAAAATAGAGATACAGGATACCTACAGTTTGTCTTGGAAGAGGATTCCGAAGAACTCCTGGAGATTTTAGAAAAGCGAAGATGGCCAGCCATGCTTGGCTGCGTAGAATTTATTTCCCGGGTGAAAGAATCTTTTTTTGTCGAAAAAAGGAATCGTGAAATTCCGGAATCTACACAACTTGCTCCAGGGCTGGAGCAGATTCTTAGAGAAGTCTGCCGCTTTTATGGAGTGGAGCAAAAGGATCTGCTCCGGGCACGGCGTGGCAAAGAAAATGAACCGAGAAACGTCGCAATGTATCTTTGTAGAACGTTGCGTAATGATACTCTGAAGGAAATCGGTCAGGCTTTTGGCATGACTGGTTATGCTCCGGCAGGCAGTGCTGTGGGGCGAGTAACAAAGAAACTGTTTGAGAAATGTGAGTTACAGAAACGCATTGAAAAAATAAAGAAATCCCTACTCGCATAAGAAAGTAAATGGAGAATTGTTCCCTCATGATCGATAAACATTGGAACATGAAATCGAATAAGGATAAGGCAATAATGCTTGCTCGGCGACAATTGTCTGAGTTGGTCTGTGATGCGGTTAATCTAGAAGGCATAAATTTCACCCTGCCTGAAATTCAGACCCTTCTTGAGGGGATAACCGTTGGTGGGCATAAACTTTCAGATCAACAAATAGCGTTAAATCAGGGGGAGGCGTGGCTTGAGTTATTTAAATGGTTGGTGGGGGGAGAGTTTGAGCTTTCAGCAAAGATAACCTGTGAACTTCATGCGATAGCTGCAAAAGATGATGCTCTGGAATGGGGGCGATTTCGCTCTGGAGGGGTCACCATAGCAGGAACGGAATATTTGCCGCCAGAAGCGAAGGAGTTGCCTCTTGTATTTGAGAACATGATAAAGGAAGCACAGTCTTTCACAGATATATATGACCAGACCATCTTCGTTTTTCTTAGTATGGCAAGAGGACAGTTTTTCTATGATGTAAATAAACGAATGGGGCGTTTTATGATGAATGGCCTCTTGTTAGATGCCGGATTTCCTGCAATCAATCTGCCGGCAAAGCGACAATTGGAGTTTAACAGTCTCATGCTGGCTTATTATCAAACCGGTATTCAACAGCCTATGAATACATTTCTACGTACTTGTCTTGATGAACGTGTGATAAAAATCATGCAGGAAGACTGATGGTGGATAACAAAAGGCTTAAAGTGAGACCTGACCCCTTTCTCTTTATTGTTCGTTATGCTTGCCCGTTTCAGTAGTGTTACTGGTGCCAGTCTGGAGTGGTTTGGCGTTAAAGGTGATCGGGAATGAGCTTGCTTGATAGGCGGTGGTTTGCTGCCGCTACCTTGATAATAGTGATGCTTGCAGGTTGCTATGTTCGGTTCGATAGTCTGGTTCACTGGTTGGATAACGAGGATCGCTATTTCTTTGATAATCAGCAGATTCCCTTGATGCTGACTGTTGATGCCTACTACTATCTTGATATCGCCAAGGCTGTTCAGGAGGGAACATATGATGATTATGATAACCGGCGCCTGGTTCCGGATGGGTATCATCGCTCCCCAACTCCTCCGCTTTTGTCTGTATTGACGGCATTGCTCAGCAAGATTTTTGATGTTTCTCTGGAGTGGGTAGCTATTGTATTGCCAGCTGTATTGGGTATGTTGCTGGCTATTCCTGTCTATCTCCTGGGATATGGCCTTGCCATACGCTCAAGGGCTGCGTTCATTCCTCCACAGGATAGCGTTAGCGCTGCCCGTGCATCAGGACTTGTTTCTGCCTTGTTTGCACTCATCTCTCCCTTTCTGGTAACTCGTAATTCCATTGGCTGGTTTGATACCGATATACTCAATGTATCTTTTGCCGTCCTCTTTGCCTGGCTTGCCATGGAGCTTGCTGATTCTGAAAGCCGTGCCAGAACAGTCTCGTGGCTGTTTGGCTACGCGCTTTCTTTTCTAGTTTTTCTCTGGTGGTGGGATCAGTCACTGATACCGGTTTTTGGTTTGGCGGGTGTGCCCTTGCTTGTTGCGACAGCTTTTCTCTGCCGCCGGTCTTCGCAGCATATGATACCGCTGGCAGTGGCTATTGTAGCCTTGCTGCTTGCAATTGTTCTGTGGAAAGGGTTTGGGGTTCTGGATCCAATACGTTATTGGCACGGCCTCAGCAGTATCTTTGGGTATATTACCTCGGACATTGAAGGGTCGGTTTTTCGTGCAGCAGGGACAGCAGTTTCTGAGCAGGTGTCGGCACCGTTAGCTGTGCTTGCCATGAAGGCTTGTGGCGGCTGGCTACCGAGTATTGCAGCTTTTATCGGGCTGCTGGCTCTTGCCTGGATGAGCAAGAGGTATTTCCTGTTCCTTGTCGCTATTGTTCTGGTGGCTGTGCTCTCCTCTAGGGGGCTGCGGTTTCTTATTTTCTGTGCACCCCTGTTTGGTCTGGGAATAGGGGCTCTGGTTTATGTGTTTTTTTGCCGAATAGGGAGGAGTGGCTTACGGGTGGGAGTGCTGGCGGTTCTTCTTCTAGCTGTTGCCTGGGCTCCCCTGCAGCAGATCCAAACCAACAAGAATAGTGTACCACGTCGGAACCCGGTTTTGTTTGATGCAATGAAGATCCTCGGGGAAAAGGCGGAAAAGGATGCTGTTGTCTGGGCCAGTTGGGGGCATGGCCATCCACTGGTATACTACACGCAGAAGGGGGTTATTGGGGACGGTATCTTTCACTCATCCGATATCCAGTATGTGTTGAACTTCCCCTTGGCAACCAGTAATTACCGCTTGGCTGCAAACTGGATGTCCTTTTATGTCGCCCATGGCAGAAATGGGTTGCGTGAGGCCAATACTTTGTTTGGCGGCAGTGCTGATGCCTGGGCTGAGGGGATCCCTGCTCTGCAGTACATGCTCGGTGTCGGTGTTGAAGGTTCCCGGTCCAGGTTACGAGATGAGTATGGCTTTTCTGAGCAACAGCTTGATCAGGCTTTGACCTTTCTTTTTCCAGGGGCAACCAGGCCGGTTTATCTGTTTCTGGATTATCTCCTGCTTCGCCAGCCATGGTTTGTACTCGGGCGCTGGGATGTGGTCAATAGATCTGGGCCAACGGGACACATTTACAAGCAGGTGTCAGAGTTGCGTAACGATAAGGAAGGTATTATGATGGGAAGAATTGGGAACGACAGGGTTACCATTGACGCACAAAATGGACGGCTTATCAGTAACAAAAAGGCAGCATCGCTTAAAGAAATTCGACTATATGACGGAAAAAAACTGAGGAACAAGAAATATCCGGAAAACTCGGGAAAGCTGGTGTTGACCATGATGTTCCCGGTCGGAATTGGTGTTCTGGCCGATACCCAGACGGCGGATACCTTGTTGACCAGACTTTTCTTTGAACTGAGAACAGATCAGCGTTTTTTTCGACCGGTGGCAATGCAGCAGCCGTATTATTCGATTTGGCTGGTCACCGGAGAAAAGTATGTGGATTGAAAAAAAGGGGTGGAAGCTAGAAGCAATAGACAGCCATTTTAGGAAGTGGTAAATTGTTTTATTCTTTTCCCTATTTTGTAAAATTATTTACTATTTTATCTTGCTCACACACTTGGCTTGAAAAATGTCAAGATGAAATTACTTCGTTATCTGCCCAATGTTAGATTATAAAAAATAATGGAGCCCTGCTGCTTCGTCGTCTGGTCTAAATATTGCATCCTTCCTGACGAGGAGAGACAACTTGCTCTGGAAACTAACGTCGTAAAACCACTAAATCGTGACTTATGAAGACACTATATAACGCAAAAGAAAAATTGCTTGGCAAACGACATCCTGCGCACAGATTCTCAGGGCATCTGCTACGTTTGAGCAGAGGATTTACACTGGTTGAACTGATGACAGTAATCGCGGTTGTCGGGATTATGATTGCCATTGCAATTCCAAATCTTATGAAATGGGTGCCCAATTACAAACTGAAAGCCGCCGCCTTACAACTTTACGGCGATGTACAGAAAGCGAAAATGGTGGCAATCAAAACCAACAGGGACGTTATCCTGAGTGTTACAACCGTGGCCTCTTGTCCCGGTGGCAGGTATGATTTCACCTATACCGACAGGGATGGGAATTCACAAACTGTGGCAAGTGCCAGTATGTCTGATAATATGTGCATCGATAGTGCGGAGACCCAGACCCTTGGCGGAAAGGCGTTTCTGCCGACAGGTGTGTTGGATAGTGGGACTGTCGGCGGTACAGTAACGTTGACCCATACAAAGATCGCAAAAACGTATCAAGTAATTCAGGCCTGGTCAGGCCGTACTAGGATTGGGCCATGAAAAAAAATTGCCAAACAAAGAATGTTACTCAGGGCTTCACCATTGTGGAATTGCTCATCGCTATGGTTGTGGCAGGGATAGTCACCATGGCCACCTATTCCGTTTATGTGGCGCAGCAGGGGCATTATGCCGCGCAGACCCAGGTAACGGAAATGCAGCAAAACAAGCGTGCGTTACTGGATTTAATGACAAGTGATATCAGGATGGCCGGCTTTGATGGTGGCAGCAGTTCAGTTGCCGAAATCACGGCGGCGAAACCGGACCTGTTTTCCTTTACGATTGATCTTGATGAGAGTGGGGAGATTGATGTTTCTGGAGAGCACATTGCCTATGATCTCTACAACAAGTCGGATAACGTGTTTACTCTAGGACGGTCACTTGCCGATAATGATGATGATTTGGCCGTGGATCAGGGGAGCGACCACTGGGAGGCAACTGGCCATGCTCCGGTGGCTGACAATATAGAACATCTCGAATTTCATTACCTCGATATTGATAACAACACTCTTACCACTTCCGTTCCTGATACCGATCTTGACAAGATTACAACCGTTGAGATATCCATCCTTCTGCGGGCAGGTGTGGAAGATCCGAAATTTACCAACAAGATGACATACACAACAGCAGGCGGTACTGATTGGGGTCCCAAGGATGATCATTATCGTCGTCGTTTTCAAACCATGACCGTGGAGTGCCGTAATGCTAACCTGTAACGCTATGGGGAAGTCGGATTTGTCCCAGGGGGGATTTACATTGATAGAGGCCCTGATAGCCATTGCTGTCCTCTCCATCGGGATCTTAGTTCTTTCTACCATGCAGACAACAGCCATTCAGGGCAACGCCACAGCCAATAGAATATCTGCATCCACCGACTGGGCCTCTGATCAGGCAGAACAGATTTTTGCTTGGAATTTTGGTGACTCCCGCCTGGTGGATACCAATACGAGTAATGGTCTGGATGAAGTGGTAAATCCTGACCACAGTCTCCCGGATAATGATGACAGTGTTCCCTATAAAAACGGACGTCTCTCTGTCGTGTGGAACGTGGAGGATGGGCCGGTAGCGGAACCGGATCCAGATATGACGAAGATGATCCGTGTCATTGTGTACAACCAGGATCAGGGGAGCTCCAAGAGGGTAAGTTTCGATTATATCAAGATGAAATATATGAAATAAAACATGTGATGACAGATGAGAAATAAAAAGAGAGCAGACAATGAGAAAGGATTTGTTCTGATTACTACCATGTTGGTAATGCTGGTGTTGACCATTATCGGTATTGCAGCCAACAGGAACACCTCCACCGAGCTTCAAATTACCGGCAATAATAAGGTACATAAGAAGACCTTTTATGCCGCTGAGGCTGGAGGCATACTGGGGGCGGAGCTAATCGAACAAAACTTGAACTGTCCCACCGGATTTGGCCCAGGAAATGTAGAGGGTACTCTTCGGGTAGCGAACCCCATTTTTGGCCAGCAGCAGCCTCCGGATCTTCGGACACCGGTGGAAGATATCTGCGATATTGTCGGTAATCCTGCTGATAATGATGTGTCATTTTATGTTGATGATATAACGACCAGTGTACTGGGAGCTGCGGCTGGTGACCCGGAAACGCATCTCTTCATTTGGGGTCAGACTGAAATATCGGCTGGTGGCTCCCTGATTATGGCCGCTGGATATGAAGGAAAAGGGAAATCAGCAGCCAGCGGTGGGGTGAGTATTCTTTTTGATATTTTTTCTCAGCATCTTGGTATGAATGACGCTGAAACAATTATTCAGTTTGGTTGGCGACATCTGGTTGGGACTGAATCTACCTGCAACTATTAGCTCATCTTCCAAAAAATGATAAAAAAACTTTTCTGGGAATGATAACTGAAATATCTTTTTACAAATATTTAATAATAAATTTGTTGGTTATATTACTAAAGGGTGTTGAAAAGTATCTTCCAGGAACCATTTTACATGTAGCCAGGGCCGAATAATCAGCATTTTTCTTCGTTTATGTATACTTAGCAGGGCTTGACGTTTAAAACTTATCAGTCGTTTTTTG
>Ga0207996_1000163_pt1 | contig 59659 bp, 48 predicted proteins | sample AntAceMetag02UKG_FD_184773 | JGI IMG/M metagenome (GOLD analysis project Ga0207996, IMG submission 184773) | Saline lake microbial communities from Ace Lake, Antarctica - Antarctic Ace Lake Metagenome 02UKG (SPAdes) (version 2) | ecosystem: Environmental > Aquatic > Non-marine Saline and...
CTCATTTGGAACCTCCGGAAAATCGTTTGGTAGCTTTTTTCCAGAATACACCTAAGCCTTGTTTTACTCAAAGGTGTTTTGGGCTCTGCTACCTACAGAGGCTATGCACTTATTATACGAATTCAGCTACATTGCTAAAGGCCAAACCTGTTGAAAAGCAGGGACGGAAAACCACGGGTCTGAAAAGATAGCCGAGTTGCCTAATTGATAAGGTGACTCGGCTTTTTTTTTATTCGTTTAACTCTAAATTAAGGGGAAAGGAATGAAAAAGAAACTTTTATCAGGATTGGCAACTGGGATTTTTGCAATTGCCATATTGAGCACTCAGGTCATGGCAACCCATATTCAGTTTTTTGATACTGCAACTATAGTAGCTGGTATTACAATTGGTACTGATCAGAAATGGAATACAACATTTGATCTGTTAAACGATGACATGGAACTATGGAACCTAGACACAAACCCATACACACCATACGGCACGGGGGCATACTCCACGGATTACTTTCTCCATTACGTGACACTACGAATTGACCCGAATAATTATCTCCCTCAAGGAACTCCTTCGAATACTAACCTAAAACTGGAAGTAAACGGAATTGAAATTGTAGACTGGTCCAATCCAATTAGCCTTTATGATTGGGGAATCCCTACTAACTCTGTCGTTGACACTTACGGTATTGTCGACGCAAATTATCAAATCACTGTAAAAATTACCGGGTTATCAACCTTAGGGACCGACTATATACCTCTCAACAATGTCAACCTCGAAGGATGTTTTGACACTGCCACCCCAGTTCCTGAACCCGCAACCATGCTCCTCTTCGGAGCTGGTTTAGTTGGTCTTGTAGGTTCCAGACTTCGTAAGAAGAAAAAGTAATTAACTCCTATTGTGCCCTTACAAAGGCAGAGTCATTCATATGATTCTGCCTTTTTTGTGTCCATGTGCCACATTCAATAACCAGTGGTAAGCTCTTCAAATTCAACTAATCCTTAATAGTTACACTGCTACTGTTGAAGTTATCTTTTCCGGCGCTCTATTTTTTTCGAGGACAATTCATTCTCGGTCACTGAGAAGAATTTCGAAGCACCTTAATTGGTGTTAACTTTTTTGGACAATGGCCGTCTTGCTATTTATCACAAAACAAAAGATCGTGAACTGGATGGATGGTGGAAAGTGGATGATAAGGGAAAGGTAAGCTTGTACCTTGGGAAGAAAATTAGGACTGGACATATCTCCGACAAAAATATGTTCTATTTGACGATTGGTAGGAAACCCCACGAATTTACCAACTAAGTATTTAAACAGCAGTAATCAGCAACACCACATATACGCATTATCTCTCCAAAGGCAGACTCAGCGTTAATTTGAGTCTGCCTTTTCTGTTTCTACCCTCCACGTTCATCAGTATCGTTACTGGTGGCGATGCCAAACGTGTTTGATCACCAAAATAGCACATAAAATACTGTATCTATCTGAAGATGCAGCTTATACTGGTACAAACAAAACCATAAAAGTGGCGCAATTGAGCTGGCAGTCACGTAATTTATGTCATGATTTCAACACAAAGATAAATGTCACCTATTCCCAGCATCACCACCATTAATGGCCATTGGTAAGCTATTTAGTTTCATATAATCCTTAATAATTACACTGCTACTGTATTTCCGTCCCATTTGCTGTGGACCGAGTCTCATTGCCCAAAGACCTGTTATTGGCTTTGTTGTGGAGGGTTACTTGTAAATTTAGGAATCACTCATATTATAAGCAGAGGAGAATATTTTGAAGTCCCAAAGCTGGATGTTCCGAAATTTATCGAACGCTGCGCACTGGCACAGAACATAGGAATAGAACATGACCGGGTCACAAGGATTTATCGAATATATCAAAAAAAGAACCCAGCTATCTGGGCTAAATTGGAATATGCCGCCCAAGAAGGGTTGGTCTATATTGATGTTGACTCGGATGCGGTTACTGCCTCAAACCGTCTCCTTTTAACGTACCCTGATCTCCATGAAGTCCTTTCGACCTTGATTAACCAGTGGGCCGAATGTGCTGAATTTGAGCATGGTATTTTGTACGATATTCTCAATCATGAAAAAAAGCGCATGACAGATAAAAAAACTCAGGCCATAAATGCAGTTTTTGATTCCCTCGTTGAACCGACTTTGAAATGTCCCATTAACAGCATTAAATTACTGGGAAAAATGAAATAAAGGGTGACCGTGTTGTCATTACTATCAACTTGATATCGGATGATACTGATGAAAATGAAAAAATTTATTCAACAAGCAGAGGAGGCGCTGGAAAATATCGGCTTTGATAAAATAACAATACACCTTGGCAAAGTAAATGTTGCAACTGAAGGGGGTAGCTGGGTCAAACATATTGTATTGGTCGGTTCCGGCAAAGGTGCGGTAGGTAAATCAAACACTGCAGTCAACCTTGCAGCGGCTATAAGTAGTAAACTTGGATTTAAAACGGGGCTTATGGACGGAGATATCTATGGTCCATCATTCCCAACAATGTTTGGAATCACTGAAAAACCTGAAGTCCTTACAGCAGAATACCTTTTGCCAATAGAAAGGTATGGTATTAAAACAATATCTATCGGTTATCTGGTGGACAAGGTGATACCCCACTCACGTTAGCCCATAAAATCAAATGTGATGGAGTTGTTCTGGTTACCACACCACAAAATATAGCTCTTGATGATGTGCGAAGGGCTGTTAGCATCATGTTTCAGCAATGTGAAATTCCGATTCTTGGCATTGTCGAAAACATGAGTTATGCGGTGTGTAGCTGTTGCGGCCATCAAAATCATTACTTCCCCAAAGCGAAACCGGGCGGCGCTGATGATCCGTTAACTGACATTGAAACGCTTTGTTCCATAGCGCTTTCAAAAGAGATATGCAGTGCAGCAGATGTAGGTTTACCTTTAATGTTTATGGAAGGCGATATTGCTGCCAAGGAAATATTTGAATTTCTTGCTGTTACGGTCACAGACCGTATAATTACGGCTAAACAACAATCATTTATCGAGAAATTGTCAAGCGAGGCTTTTGTGTGAATTTTTTAACAAAACATAATAAACCCGTTCGCTGTTGTTACATCCTGTAAAGGACTATCATCCAAGGGTCTTCAACACTTTTGACACTGAATCAGGAGTACAAAATATATCTTCAGTGAGGGAACGATAACTGCCTCTAGCCCCACAATATCCCGTCAGGTAACCGCGATTCACACTGGAACTGGGGCTAAAGCCCCCTGTTGTAATGTTTTGGATACGCTGAAGTTACCACAAATTTAAAATTAGAGAGTTTAATCTTAACCAATTTACTACCGATCAAAAATAATAGGTAGCATCTCTTTATCTGAACAATGGCAGGGGAAATTCGTTTGCTTGCCTACCAAGAGAATTATAAAATTTTATCGAGGAGTTAAGTATGAAAAAAGTTTCTTTAGTGGTTTGTCTTGCGGTTACTTTTGTAGTAGCTGCTTCCTGGACTTTTGCAGGTCAGGGTCCCGAGACGGTTGACCTCAAGGCCGCTTACAAGGTTGAGGGAAATAAAAAGGCAGTACTTTTTCCCCATCATAAACATCAAGAGAAAGTAGAATGCGCCAAGTGTCATAAGAATGTTAAAGGTGGTGGATCTCTTGTGGTGGACATCGTTAAGTTGACCACCAGCTCCAATGATTTTCACAAAAAGTTCTGCTGGCCCTGTCATGTAGACATGAAGGTGGCAAAGGGAAAATCCTGCACAACCTGTCATCACTAATACTGACTCAAGTTTCTGCGTTGCTATAACATGCTTATAATGCAATGTTTGTACGATCAAGTAAGCTTCATTGGAGGCTAAAGGCTAAGGGACTGATAATACTTTTTCTTTCTTTACCTTTAGTCTTCAGCCTTAACGGCTTCAATCTGATATGTTTAATGGAAAGTCTAAAAATCACTTAACAAATCAATTGATTAACGTAAGCCAGAAACTTGAGTACTGTGGAATCGGGGGACACGATCCCAATTCAAAAGACAAAGACGAATTGGGTCATGTCCCCAGTTTCCTACCAGCGTATTCGTTATGTAATTCCGACTCAAACTCAATTTCGGTGAATAGTTACTTCAAATGTATGATTTCCAATGCGAATGTATTGTCTTTGTATTTAATCAGATTTAGTAGATTTTTACTGTAACCCGCCCAGGGAAAAATCAAGACATCTATTGGTCCGGAATGGTCGGGATTATATTGATCTTCTGTCTGGATACTGGTAACAAAAATTGACAAGATTCAATAGTCAATATCTCTTAGTATATGTGCTTCCCATGAAAAAAATATTTTTCACCATCTCATTGATTATACTGTTTTTTTTGGGGGGGGCCGTATTCAAAAACCTTGGCAGATTGGACGAACAGATCACCTCACGTTTTGAAGGGAAACGCTGGGAGTTGCCAGCCAGAATCTATGGCCGGCCCTTGGAATTATACGTAGGTAAAGAACTCCGGGAGGAGCAGTTACAACAGGAACTCGCTCTGCTTCAATACACGGAAACAGAGCAGCCGAAAAAGTCGGGTGAATACCGCATATACGGAAATTTATTCACTATCTATAGCCGCAACGTTCATTTCCCCGATGAGACGCAACCAGCCACCATCATTGAACTGACTCTTGCAAATGACCAGATCTCTTCTCTTACCGATAAGCAGTCCCAACAACGACTCAGTTTGTTTCGACTGGAACCCTTGCTTATCGCCTCAATTTATCCACGCGACAACGAAGATCGTCTACTTATTCAACTCAAAGACACTCCAAGTCTGCTCTCTAAGGCTCTGCTACTCACCGAAGACAAGAAGTTCTATCAACATATTGGTGTACGCCCTCTATCCATTCTCCGTGCTATGCTGGCTAACCTGAAAGCAGGGAGAACAGTGGAGGGTGGCAGCACTCTGACCCAGCAACTCGTGAAAAATCTTTTCCTCTCTAGTGAACAGAGTATGAGAAGAAAGCTCAAGGAAGCCTTCATGGCTCTCCTTCTCGAGTACCATTACCAGAAAGATGAAATCCTTGAGGCTTACCTCAATGAAATCTACCTGGGCCAGGATGGTAAACGTGCCATCCATGGTTTTGCTATGGCGAGCAAATTTTATTTTGAACGAAATATTGATGAACTTTCTCCTGACCAGATTGCTCTGCTGGTGGGCATTGTCAAAGGAGCGTCATTTTATAATCCAAGAAAGCATCCGGAAAGGGCAAAGGCCCGGCGGAATCTTATCCTCAGAAATATGGGACAAGCGGGATTACTGACCCCGGATGTAGCAAGCCAGCTGCAAAAGCAAGCCCTTGGTGTCAGCAAACACATTCCATCGGGGATCACCCGTTACCCTGCCTTTGTTCAGCTAGTCCGTCGTCAGCTAAAACGTGATTATCGGGACGAAGACCTGCAGAGCGAAGGGCTTTCCATTTTTACAACCTTTGACCCTGCCCTCCAGCAGCAAGCTGAAGAGAGTTTACAGCAAGTGCTTGCTGATATAGAACAGGAACGACAGCTGACAAAGGAAACCTTGCAGGGTGCTTTTGTTATCTGTTCTGTTGATCAGGGAGAGGTGCTGGCAGTGATCGGCGATCGATTTTCCCGTCAGGCTGGGTTCAATCGTGCCCTGGATATGAAGCGCCCCGTGGGCTCACTTGTCAAACCTGCAGTTTATTTGAACGCGCTCAGCCACCCTGAGACATACAATCTTCTGTCCGTTCTTGATGACACTCCTCTGACCATTCCGGTAACCGGAAAGGACTGGGCGCCTGAGAACTACGACAAGGCGTATCACGGCCCTGTTCCACTACGGCAGGCACTGGTGCATTCCTTGAATGTTGCTACCGTCCGGCTTGGTATGGATTTAGGCCTTGATGCAGTAATAGATACTTTGCATAGTCTGGGTGTAACAGAAGAAATACCGCCCTTTCCTTCACTCCTGCTTGGTGCGGTTGAGCTCCCTCCCATTTCGATCTTGCAGATGTACCAGACAATTGCTGCCGGTGGCTACAAAACACCGTTACGAACCATCCTTGCGGTCACTGATCAGCGCAACCAATTACTACAACGCTACCCATTGACTGTGGAACAGGCAGCAGACCCAGCTGCTGTGTTCTGCCTGAGTACAGCCTTGCAGGAAGTCTGCAAAACAGGCACGGGCAAAAATCTGCAACAGCTGCTTCCACCCGCATTAACCGTTGCCGGTAAGACCGGAACCACAGATCATCTGCGGGATTCATGGTTTGCAGGATTCAGCGGTTCCCATGTGGCGGTGGCTTGGGTTGGTCGCGATGATAACAAATCGACAGGTCTCACAGGATCTACCGGTGCCATGCGGGTTTGGGCAGAGAGCATGGGAGGAATCACGACCACTCCTCTTGCCTTGCAATCACCAGGAGACATAGATTTTTATTTTTCAGATATCCAGACAGGTAAACTGTTCAGCGATCAGTGCCAACAAGGGGAACTGGTTCCCTTTATTCGCAGAGGTTTCCTCCCTCCAGTCATTCGCTGCCGGGATCAACAGGATCACAATCTTGAAAAGGTGCTGCAGGATGGCGTACAACAATTCTTCAGGAGTTTCAAATGATACGACAGACTTTTCCTTTCTTCGCTTTGCTGGTTTTTTTAATCCTTCAGGGCTGTACCCAATACCAAACCGCGACGCCTTATCAGCAGAAACCTGATCGACGGCAAGTGATAGAAGAGCCCGACATGCCAGGAACAACGGAACAACCCTATGCCCTGACTAAAAATCCCATTGTGAAAGGCATCAGCAATCAGGCAAATCAACAGATGCTAAACGGAGAGCTAGATGCAGCAGCTCAAACCCTTGAACGGGGTCTTCGTATCGCGCCAAAAGAGGCATTTCTCTGGTCACAACTGGCAGCTATCAGGTTGCAACAACGCCATTATGAACAGGCTCAATCACTGGCAGCAAAATCCAGCAGCCTTGCCAAAGATAACGCAGCACTTATCCGTAGAAATCAAGATATTATCGAAGAGGCAAATAGATGAAGTATGGTGCCAGGCTTCACAAGTGGATCTCTTTTTGAGGGAGAGGCGGTGCTCTTCTTGGTTTAGCCCAAAAAAAATCGTCTTACAGATCGGTGTGTTTCACATTAATATTGCCATATTCACGCGAATGCCGAAGTGAATTCCGAGGATACCATACCGTTTAAGTGGGAAAATAGTATTCTGTCTCCGGAATTTATTCCGAAATTTCCTTTACCTATCTATACCTCCTGTCTACTCAGCTGCTGTTTGGCATGTTCATTCAGAAATAGCGAATGAATAAAAAAAATCTGTAAGGTTTTATCAATTCATAGCGACTGATTTTGTAAGGACAATTGTTGAGATATAAAAATCTTGCTATGGTTACAGAGCACAATCGGTGCTGCAGGATAATTACTCACTCACAAGGATACAAAATGGCAAATTTTGATTATGACATTGCGGTAATTGGTGGCGGAGCAGCAGGACTAACCGTAAGTGCGGGGGCTGCCCAGCTCGGTGCGAAAACACTCGTTATTGAAAAAGAGCCTGCCCTTGGAGGTGATTGCCTCCATTATGGCTGTGTGCCCTCTAAAACTTTAATCAAGTCGGCCCATGTTTATCACACCATGCAGCGGGCCTCAGATTACGGTTTACCTGGTATTGAACTTCCTCCCGTGGATTTCAGTCAGGTCGCAGCACGTATTAAATCCGTTATTGCAAAGATTCAGGTCCATGACTCGGTGGAAAGATTTTGTAAACTCGGTGCCAAGGTGGAATTCGGCGCGCCCAGGTTTATTGATGAGCACTCTGTTGAGCTAAACGGGAAAACGGTTTCCGCCAAACACTGGGTGGTAGCCACGGGCTCATCCTCTGCAACACCTCCTTTTCCAGGTCTTGAAAACACGCCCTACATCACAAACAAGGAAATTTTTTCTCTCGACTCTCTGCCAAAATCGCTCATTGTTTTAGGCGCAGGCCCCATTGCAGTTGAAATGGCCCAGGCCTTTGCCCGGTTGGGAAGTGAGGTCACCATGATTCAGCGCTCCAAACAGATTCTCAGTAAAGAGGATAAGGACATGGCAGATATTGCCATGGCAGCCATGGAGGCCGAGGGCGTTCGTTTTTATCTCGGTGCTGGTATCAAACAGATCAAAGATCTAGGCAATGAGCGACAGGTTGAAATCATCGATGCTCAAGGGAAGGATGTTGTTCTCAGAGCATCAACCCTTCTGGTAGCCCTTGGGCGGCAACCAAATATCGAAGGTCTTGGTCTGGAAGATATAGGGGTCGAGATGACAAAGAAAGGGATTATTGTTGATAACCGACTTCGGACCAACCACTCCCATATCTTTGCTCCGGGTGATGTCAACGGTGCCTATCAGTTCACCCATGCCGCAGGCTATGAAGGCGGGATTGTGGTGAGCAATGCCATTTTCCATCTGCCGCGCAAGGCTGATTATACATGGATGCCCTGGGCAACCTATTGTGATCCGGAACTTGCCTCCATCGGCATGAATGAAAAGGCGGCTAAGGCAGCCGGAATCGACTACCAGGTATGGACGGAAAATTTTGCAGACAATGACCGTGCTCTCACTGAAGATGAGGGCCGCGGTAAGATCAAGATGATCCTTGATAGTTCTGAAAAACCTGTTGGGGTTCAGCTGGTAGGCCCAAGAGCAGGAGATCTGCTCGGTGAATGGATTGCCATCTTAAACGGTAAGGTAAAACTCTCCACTCTTGCTGGAGCCATCCATCCCTATCCGACTCTGGTGGAGATTAATAAGCGGGTTGCAGGTTCTTTCTTCTCTCCCAAGATATTTTCACCCACCATCAAAAAGGGTCTGAAGTTTTTCTTTAATTTAAAAGGGGCTGCTTGTGATCCATCATCGGAGATTCGCTGAAAGTGAGGACAACCTATATGAATAAAAATCTCATTAAAAAACTGGCAATGGTAGTTGCAGGGGCTGTTCTGGTAGCAATGTTTTTTGTCCTTGATCTCCAGCAATACCTGACTCTGGACTATTTGAAAGCATCCCAGGCCCGTTTTGCAGATCTGTATCACGAGAAACCGCTTATGGTGATTGGCAGCTATATGGCGATCTATATTCTGGTGACGGCCCTGTCTCTACCAGGTGCCGTTATCCTCACTCTTGCCGGGGGGGCATTGTTTGGCCTCGTTACCGGGCTTGTTGTCGTCTCCTTTGCCTCCAGCATCGGTGCAACCCTGGCCTGTTTTGTGGCTCGGTTTGTCCTGCGAGACTGGGTGCAGAATAAATTCGGCGATAAGTTGAGTACCATCAATGAAGGGATTATCAGAGAAGGTGCTTTTTATCTTTTCACCTTGCGTCTGATTCCGGTATTTCCTTTCTTTGTTATTAATCTAGTGATGGGTCTGACCAAGATGTCGCTCTTCACCTTTTACTGGGTGTCTCAGCTTGGCATGCTGGCAGGAACGGTTGTCTTTGTAAACGCAGGTAAGGAACTTGGTAAGATAGATTCCCTGTCAGGGATACTCTCTCCCGGATTGATAGGTTCTTTTGTTATCCTTGGGATTTTTCCCCTGCTTGTTAAAAAACTGGTTAGCTTCATTCAAGGGAGAAAAAGTAAAATCTGAGCCAGGCTGGTTAAGCTAAAATCACTCAAAAGAGGAACAGAAGTACAATAAAGCTGGATGCGGGCCATGTTTTCATGATATCTTTTAAAAAATTGAAAACATTGGAGAAAATATGGTTCTGGAAAATACACAGGAAAATGACCCCATATTCTGGCTCGAACAGTATGGTGACAGATTATACCGTTTTGCCAGAGCTAGGGTGCGTGATTCCTTTGCCGCTGAGGATTTGATCCAGGAAACCCTGCTTGCAGCCTACCGTTCCCGTGAAAAATTTACCGGGAAATCCACTGTGAGTACCTGGCTGACCGGTATACTGAAACACAAGATAGTGGATTATTACAGGAAGTTGACGCCTGAGTCGGGTGACGAAAGTATGGATGAGTTTGCCTACTCTTTAGATAGCCTGTTTACGGAGAAGGAAAAATGGAAGATCAAGCCGGGAGACTGGGGGGGAGATCCCAAAGGGGTTTACGAACGCAAAGAGCTTATGACCGTTATTCATGTCTGCCTTGAGGATATGCCTGAAAAAATGTCCCGGGTCTATAGCATGCATGAAATGGAAGGTGTGAGCACGACTGAAATTTGTGAGCTGTTTCAGACAGAAAAAAACAACTGCTGGGTTATCTTGCACCGGGCGCGAATGCTGCTCAGGCGTTGCCTTGAAATAAACTGGTTTGATGGGAAGCAATAGGAGGGGCCATGCGTCACTGGATATTTAGCTGTAAACAGACAACGGGCAAGATTTCAGAATCAATGGATAGGAAACTCCCCCTTTCCCAGCGCATGGGAATCCGCTTTCATCTGATGATGTGTAAACTCTGCACCAGATATCAAAAACAACTCCTCTTTATCAGGGAAACCCTGCGTTATGGAAGTGATTCAGGGGAAGGCAGTGCGACTTCTTCCGGACTGTCCGATGAAGGCCGTAAACGTATCAAAAAGAACCTTCTTAATGAGACGGAAGGCAAGGATTGACTGTTGCCGTCTTGTTGTCGAGTTGCTCTTTCCTTCAGAGGTTTACTCTTTCGATACGGGAAATTCCAGATACTGAATAATACTTTCTGCAGCAAGTCGTCCTTCAGCAATGGCAGTGACAACAAGGTCAGAGCCACGGACAGCGTCGCCTCCCGCAAAAACTTTCTCATTGCTTGTCTGGAAGGGGAATGCGCTTTCTGCTGGTGCTTCTATTAACTGCCACTCATTTAAGGCAATCCCGTTTTCGTCCAGCCACTGCGGAGGACTTGGTCGAAAACCAAAGGCGGTGATGATGCTGTCGGCAGCGAGTTCTGTCTCTGTGCCCGCAATGGCTTCCGGTCTTCTTCGGCCGCGTTTATCGGGATCACCCAGTCTTGTACTCACAACCTTGACCCCACTGATCCTTCCATTTTCTGCGACGCTCATCCCAAGGGGTTGCAGGTTCCAGAGAAAACGAACGCCCTCATCTTCTGCATTTTGCACCTCTCTTGCCGAACCCGGCATGTTTTCCCTGTCTCGCCGGTAAACACAGGCAACATCTGTGGCACCCTGGCGGATTGCGGTGCGTACACAGTCCATGGCTGTGTCGCCACCGCCAAGAACCACAACCCGTTTTCCCTCTAGATTTACGTAAGGGTAGCGATCTCGTTTTATGTTCATAAGGTGATCGGTGTTGGCGATGAGATAGTCGAGGGCATCGTATACCCCTTCACTTTGTTCGTTTTCAAGATTGGCGCTCATTGAGGTGTAGGTTCCGATGCCGACAAAAATGGCATCATAGTCGCTCAGCAGATCGGTCAGGGGAAGATCCGGCCCTATTTCCACGTTGAGACGAAATTCAATTCCCATATCCGTAAAGATTTCACGCCTGAGGGCCATTATCCCTTTGTCAAGCTTGAAGGAGGGAATTCCGAATGTCAGGAGACCGCCGATTTCAGGATGTCTGTCAAAGACCACCGCTTTGACACCGTTACGGATTAATACATCTGCACAGGCAAGTCCTGCAGGACCGGCACCGATGACGGCGACCTTTTTATCAGTTGCCACAACCTTGGAGAGATCGGGACGCCAACCCATTTGAAAGGCGGTATCGACAAGGTATTTCTCAATATTACCGATGGTAACCGCACCGTAATCATTATTGAGGGTGCAGGCCCCTTCACAGAGACGATCCTGGGGACAAACCCGACCGCAAATTTCCGGGAGGCTGTTTGTCTGGTGGCAGAGCTCAGCAGCCTCGAGGATGCGGCCCTCATTGGCAAGCTGCAGCCAGTCCGGAATGTAGTTATGGACAGGGCACTTCCATTCACAGTAGGGATTACCGCAGGCAAGACAGCGGTCTGCCTGCATTTGTACTTGGGATTTCTGGAATGGATCATAGATTTCCACGAATTCATTCTTACGCCGGGCAATCCCTTTCTTGCGGGGATCAACCCGCTCCACTTCAATAAACTGGAATAAATTTTGGCTCATATCTTCTCCCTTACTGGACTATGGCCAGAGTTTCTCCGGGTGAGTTCCCCCGGTGACCCAGCAGGGTCGTAACATTTGATGTCTTCGGTTTTATCAGCTTGAAGAGATCGACATAATAATCATCAAATCCATTCAGGATCTTTTCTGCGCGAAGACTTTCCGTCTCCAGAAAATGGCTGTTAATAATCCCACGAAGATGTTCCTGTAAAACCGGGTGCTCTTTTAGGGGCAGAACTTCAACCAGCTCAGAGTTTACTCTTGATTCCAGGTTCCTTGATTTATCGAGGATATAGGCAAAACCACCGGTCATTCCGGCACCGAAGTTAACCCCTGTTTCCCCAAGGATGGTGACAATACCGCCTGTCATGTATTCACAACCGTTATCACCAATTCCCTCCACCACTGCCCTGGCCCCGGAATTTCTCACTGCAAAACGTTCTCCCGCAAGCCCTGCTGCGTAGAGTTCGCCACCCGTGGCCCCGTAAAGACAGGTATTCCCGATAATCACTGCTTCGTGACTCTTGTAAGAGACTCCAAGGGGCGTGCGGACAACGAGTTTGCCGCCGGCCATTCCTTTGCCCACGTAATCATTCGCATCACCAGTGAGTACCATATGCAGGCCTCCTGCATTCCAGGCCCCAAAACTCTGTCCGGCTGTACCATTGAAGTGCAATTTGACAGGTGTCTCTTCCATTCCATTATTACCATGGATGGTGGCGATTTTTCCGGAAAGCGTTGCTCCCACCGTTCGGTCAGTATTGCGGATGGTAAAGCTGCCTATACCACCGGAATTATTTTCGATGGCGTCGTTGAAGCGCTTTACGATTTCAAGATTGAGCTGACCCTGGTCAGCTGGAACGTTTTTTTCCTGAAAGAAAACAGCGTTTCCTGCGGATGGTTGAACGGTTTTCAGAATGGGGGCAAGTAGCAGCTTTTTCTGTTTTAAGGAGATACCTTCCACTTGTTCGAGCAGGTCCGTTCGACCGATCAGATCGGTGAGTCTAGCCACACCCATCTCCGCCATAAGCATTCGGGTTTCCAGCACCATAAATGAGAAATAGTTCATCACCATATCCGGGACTCCGGAAAAATATTTTTTCCTCAGTGTTTCATCCTGCGTGGCAATACCGGTGGCACAGTTATTGAGATGACAGATTCGCAGGAACTTGCAGCCAAGAGCAATAAGTGGCCCGGTCCCAAACCCGAAACTTTCAGCACCAAAAATTGCGGCCTTGATGATATCAAGCCCGGTTTTCAGACCGCCATCAACCTGCAAGCGTACCTTGTGCCGCAGACCGTTGGCAACAAGGGCCTGCTGTGTTTCTGCAAGGCCGAGTTCCCAGGGGCTTCCCGCATATTTTACGGAACTGAGGGGGCTGGCCCCGGTACCGCCGTCATTTCCCGAGATGGTGATCATATCGGCGTAGGCCTTGACCACACCGGTGGCAATGGTGCCAACTCCTGGCTCTGAAACCAGCTTGACGCTTATTCGCGCATTCGGGTTGACTTGTCTGAGATCAAAGATCAATTGAGCCAGATCTTCAATGGAATAAATATCGTGGTGGGGTGGTGGTGAGATAAGAGTCACTCCCGGCACCGAATAACGTAGGGCGGCTATCTGGGCTGTTACCTTGTGGCCGGGGAGTTGTCCGCCTTCTCCGGGCTTGGCACCCTGAGCCATTTTGATCTGGATAACTTCGGCGTTCATCAGGTAGTGAGGGGTCACCCCAAAACGTCCCGAGGCAATCTGCTTAATTTTTGATACCCGCTCGGTATTAAAACGATTGGGATCTTCCCCTCCCTCTCCGCTGTTGGAGTAGCCGCCAAGACGGTTCATGCCAATGGCCAGCGCCTCGTGTGCCTCCTGACTCAGGGCCCCGATGGACATGGCCGCGGAGTCAAAACGGCTGTAAAAGGAATCGGCTCCCTCCACCTCATCCAGTGCAATAGGTTGTGTAGATTTTTTCAGTCGGAGAAGGTCCCTGATACAGGCAATGGGACGATTGTTTACATGACTGGAATAGACCTGGTAGTCACTAAAAACACCTGTGCGCACGGATTTCTTTAGAGATTCCACCACGTCGGGGTTATAGGCATGGTATTCTCCGCCGTGGATATATTTAAAGAGGCCGCCTCGCTTCAGGGGCTTATGGAGTCTCTTCCAACTGTAATGAGCCAGTTTTTCCTGATCTTCCTGGAAATCCGTAAACCCTGCGCCCTCAATGCGACTGACCACTCCGCTGAAGCAGAGTTCTGTAACCTCTCGTGCGAGTCCAACAGCCTCAAACAGTTGTGAGCATCTGTAAGAGGCAATGGTGGAGATGCCCATCTTCGACAGGATCTTGAGAAGGCCCTTGTCTATACCCTTACGGTAATTGGTGGTGGCTTGCTTGAGGGTTACATCTATGTTGCTCTCATCAACCAGCTTGGCAAGTGACTCATAGACCAGATAGGGATAGATGGCCGTTGCTCCAAGCCCGATGAGCACAGCAAAATGGTGCGAGTCTTTAACACTTGCCGTTTCTACAATGATATTGGCATCACAACGCAAATTGTTTTTAACCAGGGTACGCTGCAGGGCACCCACTGCCATGGCAGCCGGAATGGGAAGTGTCTCGGGTGCAATATTGCGATCGGAGAGGATCAGCAGTACCGCGCCATTTTCCGTTTCTTTAAGGGCCCTGTCACATAACTCCTCGATTGCATTTTTAAGCCCAAGTTGTGGGGAATAGTTGAGATCAAGGATCACATGTTTGTAGTGACTCTGATCCAGCTGCAGGAGCTGCTGCAGGTCACTGTATACGAGCACAGGAGATTGGAATATAACCCGGTAGGCGTGTCCCTGCACTTCATCGAAAACGTTCTGCTCCTGGCCTACACAGGTGGCAAGGGACATAACATGTTTCTCGCGTAGGGGGTCGATGGGAGGATTGGTCACCTGGGCAAACATCTGGCGGAAATAATCGAAAAGACTCCGCTCTTTGGTGGAAAGGACAGCCATCGGTGCGTCATCCCCCATGGAGGCCACCGGTTCCTGGCCTGTCTCTCCCAGTACCTTTATGACCTGCATAAGCTCTTCATTGCTATAGCCGAAAAGTTTCTGGTAGAGGAGGAGGCGGTCATCATCGAGAGCTCTGGAACCGGTATCCAGTTGCAGATCATGGTCAAAGGAACGGAACTGCTGACAGCATTTTACCATCCACTCTTTGTAGGGATGACGTCCTTTGAGCTCCCTGTCGATATCCCAGGAGGTCCAGCGCTTACCGCTGAGGGTATCGATAACCAGTAGTTCTCCGGGTCCGATCCTTCCTTTTTCAATCACTTCGTCGGGCTCATAGTCCCAGATACCGACTTCGGAAGCCAGAGTGATGAGTCTGTCCTTGGTTACTACGTAACGCGCTGGTCTGAGTCCGTTGCGATCAAGGCCGCAGGCTGCAAAACGGCCATCACTCATAACGATGCCGGCTGGTCCGTCCCACGGTTCCATATGCATGGAGTTGAAATCGTAAAAAGCACGCAAATCCTCATCCATATTGGGATGATTCTGCCAGGCCGGTGGAATGAGGAGCCTGAAGGCCCGAAAAAGATCCATACCGCCAGCCAGGAAGAGTTCTAGCATATTGTCGAGCGCTGAAGAGTCCGACCCGGCACTGTTCACATAGGGCATGGCTTCGGCCATGTCCGGAAGGAGTGGCGATTTGAATTTATAGGCGCGCGACGCTGCCCATTGCCTGTTGCCGGTGATGGTATTGATCTCCCCGTTATGGGCGAGATACCTGAAGGGTTGGGCAAGCGGCCATTTTGGCAGGGTATTTGTGGAAAAACGCTGATGAAAGAGACAGATTGCCGACTGCATCCTGTAGTCCGCCAGATCCGGATAGAAAGAGGGCAGGTCAACGGGAAGGCACAAGCCTTTATAGACGATTACCAGGTTAGAGAGACTGGCGATATAGAAATCCGGATCATCTGAAATCCGTTTTTCCACCCGACGCCGGACAATATAGAGGCGCCTCTCCAGATCCTTTGAACCCCAGCCAAAAGGCCCGTTAATGATGACTTGGGCAATGTCCGGCATGGACTCTCTGGCAAGACTACCAAGTACATCGGGAGCAACCGGCACGGAACGCCAACCCACAACGGTCAGCGTTTCTTTTCTGAGTTCCTGATTGATTACCTGGCGGGCAAGATCATTTTTTGTCTCATCCTGACTGAGAAACACCATCCCGACAGCGTATCTGGCACCCAGATTCCATCCTTCTTCCTTGGCAAGGGCTTGGAAAAAACTATCTGGTTTCTGTAATAGGAGGCCGCAACCATCGCCGGTTTTACCATCGGCAGCAACACCACCCCGGTGGGTCATTCTGGCAAGGGAAGAGATGGCTGTCCGAACGAGCTTGTGACTCGCTTCGCCATCCATATGAGCCATCAGACCGAAACCGCAGTTATCCTTTTCTAATTCCCGATTATATAGACCCATGATTTCCTCTCCATACTCAGGATTTTATGTCCTTATAGGATAGCTATTTTGTAACTTGCTATTCACCATGCTACTGAACGGCACAATATTTATCGGGAATCGGGGGACACGATCCCAATTCAAAAGACAAAGACGAATTGGATCATGTTCCCAGTTTCCTATCAGCGTATTCGTTATGCAATTCCGACTCAAAATCAATTTCGGCGAATAGTTACGCTATTTTTTTGATTACACCTTGGTTCAGTAGATATCACCATTCTTAGTGAACCATATCCGGGAAAACAAATCACCTTTCTCTGCTCTTTTTAGCATGTTTTCGTGAGAAATATGGCAGCAATGTATGATGGGGTGACGATCAGTTACAAGGAAAATATTGTTTATGGAGGTGGAAAAGGAGGATGGGGATCTGCAGTGCTATCTATGTCCCTCTCCTTGCTTTTGTGGAAAACAGGGAGAGGGACTGGTTTGAAAGGTTACTCTTTATCTTGAGTACGACAGGTTTCCGCCGGGGTAACAATTGAACAACGGCAATCATCCCAGTCATTACCGCCGGGAACGCTACTCCATTCGGAATTGCATTCACAGATTTCAGCAGGGTCGATGGCCTGGATAGTATGCTCTTTCATGGTGTTCTCCTTTGGTCTGCTTTAACTTCTACTCTTCGGCAGGAAGCAGGTAGTCTTTGATTTTGTTATACAGTGTTTCAGAAAGAGGCTCATTGTTAATAAATGAAGCAGCTTCTTCACCTGTCAGGGTCTCTTTGATCTCAAGGGGGAGCGATCTGAGGATTGCTACACGTTCGGGATCAGGGTTTTTGGTGATATTTGTATTTTTCATGTTCTCTCAGTAGATGAAATAGGAATGGTTCTTGTTTGTATTCACGGTAAGGCCTTTTGTTTAGATTGTCCAGAAAAAATGCTTAAATATTCATTTGAAACTCTTTTAGGAAATTTGTATGAAATTATAGAATTCATGAAAATATCAGTGAAACCGTTCCCTTGGGTTTTGATCAAATGTTTCACCTCATCAATTATTTGACAATACGATTACCTCTCAGTAGCACGGAACCTGGACTCTTCGGGTGACTGGATATGGAAATGAAACCCAGATTTGACGGCCGTCATATTTGTTAATCTGCCACTCTCCGGTGACAGTCTGGTCTGCCACGCAAATTCTTGGTTGCTGGACGACTGTCTGAGGAGGGGGGGCTGAATACATCAGTGCAGAGCCTAGCAGAAGGCCCCCTACTACACCAACTGCAATTCCAAGACCATCATTGTGATGACCACGACCGTGATACCCATAGGATCTTAACGTATTGCGATATCCATAGCCAGGATGACCGCCACCATGATATCCATGGTTATACCCGCCCCGGTTTCCTCGGGCAAATGAAAGAGATGTACTTGTCAGAAACAGTATAATAGCTATAGCTGTAATTTTCTTTTTCATTTGAATACTCCTTTCGAAAACGTTTTGAAGGTACTGAGATCAACTCTACGACCTTCGCTTAAATTTCATACACATTGCACAATAATTTTCTCTTACTTCTTGTCTCTTTAGTAAACCAGGGTACAGAGGAAAGATAGAAGACATCGGGTGATATCGGGTGCCATGTCGGGTAGATCTCTTAGTGAGGAGGGAATATTCAAGAACATTTGCCATCAATTTTTAAAGGATATCCCGAATCGCTGATTTACAGAATAGGATTTACCACAAGATATTTGCGGCCAGATGACCAGCTATTTTAATGGAGGCAGGTGAATTTTTGGAGGGCAGTTATTTAGAGATCATCCTTTATTTTATTAATCTAAGGCGAACAAGAGGTGTAAATTAGTTTTTCCACTGTGTTCATGGCAGAGGCGCATCTATGGTGCCAGGGGGTTGAAGTTGTGACAGGTGTATATGCAATTCAAAAACGGATTGAAGGTGGTGCTGTAATAGTATCCGAAGGATAGTGGATGGGGTAGGGGGAACACCAGTCGTTAATAAATATGGTCAATTCAGTGATGGGAATATCTTGCTCAGGAGGAAAGATCAACAGACTACGGTAGAGGAGCTTTAAGGGATGAGTATAAATAGAAACTCCAGAGCCCTCGATCATGTTTTGGGACGAGTTATTGTGGTTGTTTTCTCCATTAAAAGAAATCCTCAATAATTGTCCCCGTTCCACATGGAAGAATTAAAGCGTACTACCTTATTCCTACCGGTATCTTTTGCCTGATAGAGGGCAATATCAGCATGTTTGACGCATTCCCAGAATCCCTCACCATCCACGGGATAGACAGAGACTCCGATGCTGAGAGTCTTTCGGATACTGATATCTTCAACCCGGAATAACTGTTCTTCCACGGCTTCTCGAATCTTTTCTGCAACCTCTGTCGCTTTTTCCATCTCACAGTCGGTGAGCAGAATCAGGAATTCTTCGCCGCCATATCGGATAACGATATCCGAGTCTCGTACACCTTCCTGTAAAATGACAGCAAGAGTTTTTAAGACTTCGTCACCTACATCGTGTCCATATTCATCGTTTACCTGTTTGAAAAAATCCAGGTCACACATAAGAACAGCCAGAGTGCTCTTGCGCCGCTTGATTCCGGCAAGTAGCGGATTTATATTTGTTTCCAGATATCTTCGGTTTGCGAGCCCGGTTAATGCATCTTTAGTGGCCATTTCATGAAGGTTGGAGGCAAGGCGCTTGGCATGAAGTACTGGAAGTGCTTCAGCTAGATAAAGGCCGGCAAGATGTTGATTTTTCAGTAATTGTTCAACTCGTTCATTGCTGTCGACAAAAAGCGTGAAAAATTGCACAACTCCAAGCACTTTCCCGGAAACAATCATTGGGACACAGGTATGGGTCATGACATCGGAGAGAGGGAACACTGAACAAATGTTGGGGAAACCAGCGGATGAAATTACTTCTCCTGTTCGCCTTGCCCGACAGATTCTGGAGGTGCTCATTTCGCATGTTTCGTGTTCCAGTTCCGGCGGCCAGGTATAGACTGCCTCTATGGAGTCGTCTTTTGCCCGGACTTCCCAAATAATAAATGTGTTGAGCTGGAGTTTTTCCTTAAAGACATAGGCCAGTCGATGGTAGACCTCGTCAACGGTTTCGTCCGCCTCAATGGTTCTTCTAAAGAGTGAAATAGCACAAATATGACTTGTCAGGTCATTTACCAGTAACGCTACCTCGCCTATTTTGTCCTGAGTTATTACCGGGATTTCCGTTCTATTGTTACATGCCTGTTTTTGGCCTGCCCTGTTGATCAGCGTTTCAAGTGAGTCGATCATCTGGTCAAGAAAGTCAACGAGGGCCCTTATACAGAGAAAACTCGTCAGACTCATAAAGGCCATAACCAGGATGACCAAGGTGATGCCATGGGTGATATAGGTATCGAGGAGAGCAAGTGCATTTGAAAGATGCTCATCCCCCCCGCAGGCAAATTGCAGCTCTTGTCTCAGTTTCCCAATAAATAAAAAACTGTGAAATCCGATGATAAGATAACCGCAGAGGAAACTTACCAGTACCAGTAAGAATTTTTTGTAGATGGAGAGGGCAAAAAAAGGCTGCCAGAGGCGGAGCCAGAGGGAATCTTGAGGGGACTTGTTATTTGTCATTTAATAACGTTTCCTGACGATATGATGGATCTTACCGCTGTGGTATTAAAATGATCATAGAACTTGAAATGATTTAATTATGTTCAAAGAGTTATAGCAAAGTAAAAATGCATTGTCAAAGAAGGTGGGGAAGAAATTTGTTTTTATTTTTTTCGGATGATGGATGCCAGAAAGGAGTCGAAAAAAAGCTGGAAAAAATGAAACATAAGGCAGACAATAATGGCATTGCCGGTGTCAAATTTGATGCTGGCCAGTACTGCAAGTGCCAGGGCCATGGTTTTCTGTGAGGTAACAAAGAGCATCGCTTTGGTATCTGCAGAGGGGAGTTGTAATAATTTTGAGGCATATGCATTCATGATAAGCAGTAGAATATGGACGGCGGCAACACTTGCAAGAATTGTTATATAATCATCAAGGTTAAGTCCAGTGAGTGCAGATGTTGATGTGGTGATGGATGTGTAGACAATAAGAATAACACAGCTGGAATTCAGGTAACTCCACAAAGGGGAGACACTTTTTTTTGAGATCAGGGTACGTACTGTTTTTCCAATAATAAAGGGAAGCAGAACAAAAAAGAGCATTTTGAACAGCAGGGCAGTCTGGTCAATATCAATGGGTCCTGCGGCCTTGAGGCAATAATCAAGGACAAAGGGCATGCTGAAGATACCTAGCAGGTTGAGGGAGATGGTTAGAAAGAGTGCAAGCGTTCCATTGCCACGGCTCACTTCAGTGATCACAACACCCGAGGAGATGGTGGGTGGAACTGTGCTGATAATGATCAGTCCCATGGCCAGATGGAGTGGCAAATTCAGGAGCTTACTAAACAGAAGGCCAAGAAGGGGAGCCAGGAAAAGTGATATAATAGCTGCAACAAAAAATACTTTAAGGAGCTTGGTATCCAGCGTGAGTTCCCTGGGCCCGGTCTGGTATCCGCTCACTAGAAATATTATGAAAACAACGATTTTGAGACCGTTATTGTCCGCGAGGAATATTCCTCCTCCAGGCAGGATTATACCGGCAATGACGGCCAGGATAAGGCCAAGTGGCAGGAAAAATTGTTTCATAAATGATAACTGTTCAAAAGCACCTCATTTTCGTCCACTTTTACCTGCTTACATATAACTGCATATGCGGCGCAGGTAAAAATGGACGAATATGAGGCACTTTTGAACAGTTATAGTCCAGAGGGTTGGTGATATTCTGGATTTTCCGGCCGAAAGGAGTGTTCCCTTTGGCCGGAAATGGGTTCGGTTTTAGATTTGCTTCATTGCACTCATATAGGAGCGCAATTCTTCACCGATAGCTTCAACGCCGGTGTACCGGATGGATGCGTTGGTTTCGATGAGTTCAACATTGTCCACCCCATTGTCTTTGCAGTCAATGGTTTTACCGATAACATCCGTATTCACTGCTTTCATAAAATCACTGAGCAGTGGCAGGCAGGCATGGTTGAAGAGGTAACAGCCATACTCTGCGGTATCTGAGATAACAACATTCATCTCGTAAAGTTTTTTGCGTGCAATAAGGTTGGCAATCAGTGGAACCTCATGGAGTGACTCATAGTAGGCGGATTCCTCTTTGATTCCTGCTGCGACCATGGTGTCAAAGGCAAGTTCAACGCCAGCTTTAATCATGGCAACCATAAGGATACCGTTATCAAAAAATTCCTGTTCGCTGATTTCGGTGCTGGCAGCTTCTGTTTTTTCAAAAGTACTATCCCCAGTTTCCTTGCGCCATTTGAGCAGGTTGGCATCATCGTTGGCCCAGTCTTCCATCATGGTTCTGGAGAAATGTCCGGACATGATGTCATCCATGTGCTTATGGAAGAGAGGTTCCATGATGCTTTTCAACTCATCACACAATTCATTGGCTCTGATTTTTGCCGGATTGGAAAGTCTATCCATCATGTTTGTGATGCCACCATGTTTGAGTGCTTCGGTGATGGTTTCCCAACCATACTGGAGCAGTTTTACCGCATAGCTTGCATCTATTCCCTGCTCTGTCATTTTATCAAAACAGAGAAGAGATCCGGTCTGCAGCATTCCGCAGAGAATGGTCTGCTCACCCATAAGGTCAGATTTTACTTCAGCAACAAAGGAGGACTGCAGGCAACCGGCACGATGCCCACCGGTTCCAGCTGCATAGGCCTTTGCGACATCCCAGCCGATTCCCTGAGGGTCGTTTTCGCGATGTACGGCGATAAGGGTTGGAACTCCAAATCCGCGCTTATATTCTTCGCGTACTTCTGTTCCCGGAGATTTTGGAGCAACCATAACAACGGTGATATCATCTCGAATTTTCATTCCTTCTTCAACGATGTTGAATCCGTGTGAGTAGGAGAGACAGGCGTCCTTTTTCATCAGTGGCATAACTGCTTCGATAACATTGGTGTGCTGCTTATCTGGAGTGAGATTGATTACAAGATCAGCCTCGGGCAACATTTCTTGATAAGTTCCTACTTTGAAGTCGTTTTCAGTGGCATTTTTCCAGGATTGACGTTTTTCAGCAATGGCTGCATCACGGAGGGTGTAGGAGACATCAAGGCCCGAGTCACGAAGATTCAGTCCCTGGTTCAGTCCCTGAGCACCGCAACCAACGACTACGATTTTTTTTCCTTTAAGGGCATCAACCCCATCAAATTCTGAGATATCCATAAAACGGCATTGGCCAAGTTCTTCAAGCTGAAGACGCAGGGGGAGACTGTTAAAGTAATTATTTGACATGCTAATACTCCTTTTTTGACATTATTATTCGGAATCGAATGAAAACAAAAACGCTAAAACAACTAATTATTATTTCCATACTACTATGGAAAATCGTTGCGTAAAGTGAATTGTTAGTAATATAGTATTGCTTAAAATGAAACAACAACGTGTATCCTTCGAAAACCGAAAACCGAAAACCGAAAATGAATATTCGAGACCTCAAACTCTTCAAACATCTTTCAGGAACGCTCCATTTTGGGCAAAGCAGTCGTGCCTGTCATGTGACCCCTTCGGCACTGACCAGAATCATTCAGCGCCTTGAGGATGATTTGGGTGAACAGTTATTCCTTCGTGATAACCGCTCAGTACGACTTACCCCGGCAGGTAAGTCGTTTCGTTCCTACGCAGACGATGTGATTCGGCGTTATGAGATATTACAGGGGGATCTTTCGCGGGAACGGGTGTTAGATGGGGAAATCTCATTATACTGCTCTGTTACTGCAGCCTATTCTATCCTGCCAATGATTTTTCAGAGATTTCGTTCTGTGTACCCGGAGGTACATATTAATCTCCAGACAGGTGATGCAGCGCTTGCCCTCACAAAATTGCAGAATCGGGAGGTGGATATCACGGTTGCGGCTCTACCAGATGTTTTACCGGAGCGGGTGGAATTTTTGAAAATTCTGGAAACGCCACTGGTCTTTATCGCATCCTCATCATTCCCTGAAATAATACGATATCAAAGTTGGGGAATTGATTGGCAGGAGACGCCGATTATTACCGCGGAATTTGGCTTGAGCCGTGAACGGACCGATAAGTGGTTTCGCGAAAAGGCGATTAAACCTAATATTTATGCCCAGGTAGCTGGGAATGAGGCCATTATTGCCATGGTCGCACTCGGTTGCGGGGTGGGAGTTGTTCCGGAGCTGGTTCTTGAAAAAAGCCCTTTAAAGGAACAGATTGATATTCTGGCTGTGAGTCCTGAACTGGAATCGTTCTCCATTGGAATTTGCACAATTAAGAAGAATATGCGTCCTCCCCAGGTGGATGCCTTTTGGAATATTGCAGCTTCCATCTAAAAAAAGGCTTATCCTGGGACTCTGTCTGAGAGTTGGGGAGAAAGAACATTCTCGGACAGCTTCCTAAAGAACAGATGCTATGGTGTCACTGAGTTCCTTCAAGTCAAAAGGCTTGGCAATGGCTGCACAAAAGCCATTTTCTTTATAATTTGCCATAACCGGGTCGTTTGAATATCCACTGGCCACAATGATTTTGGCCTCCGGGTCGACTTGCAGGAGTTTTATGGCTGCCTCCTGACCTCCCATGCCACCGGGAATAGTGAGGTCCATGATTACAAGATCAACGGGCTGGTCATTGTCCTGCAGCTCCTGGTATTTGTTGACTGCCTGCACCCCATCTGCTACCAGTATTGCTTTGTGACCTAATACCGTAAGTTGTGATGATGCGACATCGAGTAGCATTGGTTCATCGTCCATAACCATGATTCTGGCGGCTTTTGTCAGTGGACTGGTTTTTTGAACATCGGTGTTGCGGGTGCTTCCACCCAGTATGGCGGGTAAATAAATGGTGAAGCAGGTTCCCTGGTCAGGGGTGGAAATGACGGTGATGTGGCCTTCATGTTTATTAATAATTGAGTGACAGATAGCAAGTCCGAGCCCGCTGCCCTCTTGTTTTGTTGAGAAATAGGGGTCGAATATTTTGTCGACGATCTTTCTTGGGATGCCAATACCGGTGTCCTGAAGAGTGATGCGGACATAATTTCCCACATCAACGCTGAGAAGCGATTTCATCGCAGCATCACTTATATTATCGCAGCGGATAAATACCGTGCCTCCTTCGGGCATCGCATGCTTGGCATTTAATGTTATGTTTTGGATCACCTGGCCAATCTGGCCGCTATCCACGTCGACTCTCCAGAGGTCATCGGGGAAACTGTACTTACAGGCAACCTGGCTGCCATGGAGTACAAACTCAGCCGATTCTTTGATCAGCTCAGGAAGTACGATTTCCTCTCTAACCGGATCTCCACCCTTTGCAAATGTCAGCAGTTGCTGGGTTAATTTTGTGGCTCTCCTGGTAGCCTTCTTGGCATCGTTGAGCAGGGTAATGGTTTTAGTATCTTCTTTATCAATTCGAAAGGAGGTGAGCTCAATATTTCCTAGAATCGCGGCGAGAATGTTATTAAAATCGTGGGCGATCCCTCCTGCAAGGACACCGATTGATTCCAGTTTTTTTATTTTAAGTAATTCTTCTTCCATCTTATGCTCATTACTGACATCACGGAATACCAGGACAACCCCAATTACTTTGCTTTCCTTGTCCCGAATGGGAGCACCGCTGTCTGCTATGCTTCTTAGCGTTCCGTCTCTGGTAATGAGTGCTGTGTGATTGGCAAGTCCCACGATTCTTCCAAGCTCCAATACCCGCTGCACAGGGCTGACACATTTTTGCCCGGTTTTTTCATTGATGATGTTGAAGATCTCTGAGGAGGGTTTTCCTCGTGCTTCTTCGCTCTTCCAACCAGTCAACTCCTCTGCAACCTTGTTCAAAAAGACAATGTTTCCCACCGTATCGGTTGCAATCACTCCATCACCAATGGAGCGCAGGGTCACAGCAAGTCTTTCCTGCTCGGCGGCCAATTTCTCCTCCGTTTCCTTAAGTTCCGTGATGTCGAATCCCGTTGCGTAAATGACCTCCCGGTTATCATAGATGATTTTTTTCAGGTTCATCTGGACGGGAAAGGTGGAATTGTCCCCAGGGCGGCGGGAAATCCATTCAAGTTGCTGCGGGTTTCCGGCACAGACCTTCTCCCAGAGTGCAGGCAGGGTATCGAGAAGGTTGTTGGGGGATGAAAAATCAGCGATGGATAACGTGAGGGCTTCTTTTTTGGTTACCTTGAACATCTCCAGCATGGTTTGATTCAAGTCAATAATGGTGCCATTTATGTCATGAATAAAAATAGCAGCCGGGGAGGAGTCAAAGATTATCTGCAGGTCCCTTGTTTTAATTGAAATTCTTTTTTTGAGTATCAGGGAAATGATAAAAATGATGATCAGGAGAGCTCCGCCGATGAGAAATGTGGACTTGATCCATTGTGGGAGAAGAGTAGGGTGATTCGTCTGGCCGAACCACTTTTCAAGAGACTTGTAGTAAACAGAACTTTTGTTTTCACGGAGAAGGCTGAGGTGGTGGTCTATGCTAGCGAGGATGTCTAAACTTTTCCCCTTTGGCGCCGCGTAACGAACCTCTATGGGGTTAAAAATCATCGGTGTTGCTAGGACATCAAAAAGATGCGCATTCTGCATGGCATACATACGATTGACCACACCGAGATCCACTGTGCCGTTTTCGACCTGTTTCAGTACTTCGTCGTAACTCTGCAAATATACGGATGTAACCGTCTTGTTGAATTTTTCCATAAGGTCGGAAAAGACTTTGGCATGAATATCTTTTTCAAGCAGGGCGATGGTCTTTCCATCGAGGTCAAGGAGAGACTCTGCGGTGATACCAGGATTACGATATAATCGTCCCCAGTTTGTGATCAGAGTTTTCTTTGGAAAACTGAACAGTTGGGCTCGGGTGGAGGAGTATGCAATGGCAACTTGAAGATCAGTCTCTCCATTTTCAAGTCGCTGTAAACATTCGGACCAGGTGCCGGGTATAAATTTCAGATCCCACCCTTCTTTTGTAGCAATGGAACGGAGTACATCAATGGTGAGGCCCTGAAACTCTCCTTGTTCATCCTGGAAAACAAGCGGTTTGTTACTGTATACTCCAACCTTCAGCTGTTTAGCGAAGCTTTGAGTGGGCAGCATGAAGAAAAATACAATAAAACTGGTCAGGATAAAGCAAACCAGGCTTTCAGGAGAACGTTTGACATTGGGGGTCTGCATAATGAAGTAGAGTTTTCCTAAGCTGACAGTGTATTGTAATTTGGGAGTAAATTGTCCAATAGCCTCTGCTGTGTTACTGAGAGCTTACCAAACTGTACTCCTACTTTTTTGTAGACCATTCCGGGGATTGCCGAGAAAGAGACTTCTTTCTTCCAGACTATTTTTCCGGGTATTTGTCTGGCATCGAGTCCTTTTTCATGACAGAGAAGATCAAGGGAGAGCTCACCTGTCATATTGCTCGTTGTCTCGTCAAGAAAGACTAAGGCGAGGCCACCTTTACTAATGTCTACTACCTTGGCCACTTTGTCACAAGCAAGGGCGCGGGTTTCTGTGGCAACGGTAAAACGTTCATGTTTTCTTTGTTCCAGATTCATTGGCTCCCTCCATTTATCTAATTGATATGGCTGAGATATCGTCTCATTGAAATGCAGGATTGTACTCGGAAAAAACGAGTGCTCAGATAGCTTGAATGCAGCTTTTGAACCAGATCGCTATTGTGAAGCTTCCTCCTTTAACCCTATGTGAAAAAAATATGTTTTGTCAAGGAACCAGGTGCGGGGTGCTGAAAATGATGAGCGACGTTTTTTTTGATCAGGCCGTCTTTACCTGGTTCCGGCCAGCTTGTTTTGCGGCATACATGGCTGAATCTGCAGCTCCTATAAGTCCTTCCCAGGATTTGTGGTGTTCAGGAAAACAGGCGACTCCAATGCTTGCAGTGATGTGGATTGTCTGATTGTCATTCAGTGGAAAGGGGTATTCTCTAATCTCTTTACATAAACGCTCTGCCAAATCATAGGCTTCAGTAAGAGGTGTCTCCGGCAGGACAACAATGAATTCCTCCCCACCATAACGAGCAACATAGTCCGTCTTGCGGATCGATACAGCTAGGACTTTTGCCAGATAACAAAGAACAGTATCTCCGCTCTGATGGCCATAGGTATCGTTGACCACTTTAAAATGATCAAGATCCACCATAAAGATTGAAAGAGTGTGCTGGTAGCGCTCCGCTCTATCAATTTCTTCGATCATTCGTGCTTCAAGGACTCTGCGATTGCAGAGTCCGGTCAGGGGATCATGGGAAGAAAGGTAGCGCGCTTCTTCTTCAGCCTGTTTTCGTGCTGTGATGTCCCGGGCTATCCCCAGAACTCCAATCAGCGTTCCTTCACTGTCCCGCAAGGGGGTTCTTATCACTTCCAGCGATTCCTCATGGTTATCATCGGCATAGTGAACTGTTTCTTCGTTGATAAGAGGCTTGTCACTATTCATTGCCTCACCATCATGTTTGCGGGAAAAATCAGCCCGTTCGCTGTCGACAAAATCATAATCTGTCCTGCCGATAATGTTTTCTTCGGTGGCACCGTAAAGTCGCTCGAATTTTGGGTTACAGGAAAGGTAAATTCCTTCCGGATCTTTCAGCCAGATAAGATCTGGGATTGTCTCGACTAAGGTCTGGAGGCGGGTTTCACTGTTTAGTCTTTTTTGTACCTCTTCTTTAAGAAGTGCATTCTTTTCCAGTATCAGAGTGTTTTGCCGATCCGCCTCTTCAACCTGTCTCTGCAGAAGCAGGGCCTGCGTTTGTTCCCGGCTTCTGATCACTATGGTATAGAGAGCCAACAGGCTAAGGATAGCGAGGGAAACAAGATACCAGCGTGATGTCAAAAAAGTACCCAGGGCATTCTTGTGAGAGTAGTGTGCTGTCAGGATAAATGGGGTTCCGGTTATCGGCATTGCAATAAAAGATACCGCGTTATTGTCAGGAAGATTTGCTATCGTTTGGGTGTTTTCGGAAGACTCTTGGTTTATAATATATTTCGAATCAGCAATCCGTATGGAGTATTGGGTGTTCTCCGATGCTTGGGTATGGATCAGGTAATGGATGACCTTATCACGGTTTATCTCTGCGACGATGCTTCCCATTCTTTTTTCTTTATAAAAAAAGGGGCAGATGAGAATTGCATAAATATGTTTCCCATCAATAAAGACAAAAGTGGCAGCTTGATCGGTTTCCGGTAGCTCTGTATTCGACCAGAGAGCAGGTGTGCCACTTGATTGTCCCGCATCTACAAGGATATTGCCTCTGTTGTCCATGAATAATAAGCGGCTGTAAATGGGGGCTTGATTGAGCTGCTTTTCTTTTACTATCTTCTTAAAACTTTCCTGCATTGAGAGGAGGCTGGCCTGGAGACCGTTTTCCGTGGACATACCGGGGGCACGGTTGGAAAAAAAGGTGTTGAGGTTCTGATCTTTGGCCAGAGTCGTGATGTCATTTCTTCGTTCTGAGTGGAAATAGCTGAGTATGGCAGCCTTTTTTTCAAGATTAAAGCGTAGGGTATTGGCCGTGGCCTGGCGCAGGTTTTGCTGGGAAAGATAGCTTGATCCCAACAGCAGCAGTAAGTAGATTATTAAGAAAGGCCCTGCAGCATATGTCAGAAGGCGTTTTGTCATCTACTGGAACCAGGTTGTGAAAGAATCTGAAATATATATGTGCTTCTTTAAATTACTTGCTAGTAGTTGTTTTCCCGTATCTAATGATATGTGAAAAGTTCATATTCTGTCAAGGAGAGAGTGTGGTCGTGATGCCACAGAACAGGGGGATTGTTATGAGGAAAGAGTGGAACGTTGGTGATTTACTGGCTACCTCAAATGGTTATTGGCGAGGATGTACGCTGCAGGCCGGGGTGCGGCTGGCGATTTTTAGTACCTTGAGTGACCAATGTCTAAGTGTCGAGAAAATGGTTGATTTGACAGGCAGCGACCAGAGGGGTACAGCGTTTCTATTGGATGCACTTTCTGCCATGGGATTAGTTATTAAAGAGGATGGTCTGTACAGGAATAGTCCGGAAGCCCTGACCCTTCTCTGCAAGGATTCTGCACGATATATCGGTCATATTATCCTTCATCACCATCATATTCTTGATGGCTGGGCCCAGCTGGATGAGGCGGTAAAAAGAGGTGAGCCTCCGGTCAGTAAACGATCCTATGGTGAAGCGGTGGAGCGAGAAAGTTTTTTAATGGGCATGTTTAATCTGGCCATGGGGATTGCTCCTGCGATTGCCGAACAGATTGACCTCTCAGGACGACATCGTCTGCTTGATCTTGGCGGTGGTCCTGGAACCCATGCAATTCATTTTTGTCTCGCCAATCCCGATCTGGATGCTGTTATTTATGACAGGCCGACAACCCGGCCCTTTGCCATGGAAACCGTGACGGAATTTGGATTGCAGGAACGGATAGAATTTGCAGGAGGGGATATCACAGAGGGCAGCATTCCCAATGGCCCCTATGATGCTGCCTGGTTATCGCATATCCTGCATAGCAACGGTCCGGGGTCCTGTCAGCAGATCATCGATAAAACCGTTGCTGCAATGGAAGCAGGGGGCATGATTATGATTCATGATTTCATTCTTGATAACAGCAAGGACGGGCCCGAGTTTGCCGCATTGTTTTCCTTGAATATGCTGGTCAATAATCCGGATGGGCAATGTTATTCTGAGGAAGAACTGACTGCCATGCTGCACAAAAGCGGGGTCACAAACATAGTACACCACCCCTTTCGGGGGGCAACGGGATCTTCTATTCTTTGTGGAACCGTGTAAGGTTCTAGCTCGGTTCTAATATGCTCTGGCCTATTTTTCTTTTTTACCAAGGCCAAAGATATTGGATGCGCGTTTGGGATTCGGGCTTTTCTGCGCCGTGGCGGCAGGGTTCTTTTGTTGCTTTCCGGAACGACGGGGAGCTGCCTTTTTCTTCGGCCTACGATTAGGGTTGTGAGGACGTACGCTCTGTTTTGGTTCCTGCTGTTCACCAGCCTCTTCCATGGCAAAACCATCCACAGTAATCCGTTTAATGGCTTTTCCCTGTAGTCGTTCAATGGCTTTGACCATTACCTGGTCATCGTAGCACATAAAACTTATGGCACGTCCACTGCGTTCGGCACGTCCTGTGCGTCCGATGCGATGGGTATAGGCTTCGGCGGTCGAGGGAAGATCAAAGTTGACAACCTGGGCTACCCGCGACACATCTATGCCTCGCGCAGCAATATCCGTTGCCACGAGGACTTTGAATGTTCCATCCCGAAATCCGGCCAGTGCCACTTGACGCTGATTTTGTGACATATTGCCCTGCATTGCAGATGCTGAAAAACCCGCTTTTTCAAGTTTTTTAGCCAGGTTTTTCGCTCCGTATTTGGTGCGGGTGAAGATCAACGTAGATCCTTCCGTAGGCTCATTCTCAAGAAGATGGAGTAGTAGACCGGCTTTTTGTCGTTTTGAGACCGGGTAGAGCACCTGGGTAATTAAATCGAGAGGCTGTTCGAGTTTGATCCGTATTTCTTGAGGATTAGTCAGTGTCTCATCGGCCAGTTTGCGGATATCGGCTGGCATGGTGGCGGAAAAGAGCAGGGTTTGGCGCTTTTTTGGTAAATGCTTGAGGATACGACGGATATCAGGAAAAAATCCCATGTCGAACATCTGGTCGGCCTCATCGAGAACGAGCGTTTCCACCTTGTTGAGTTTAAGATCGTGGTTGTTTAAATGGTCAAGGAGACGGCCTGGACAGGCAACGAGAATTTCAACGCCGCGGTTGAATGCATCAAATTGCGGTTTTTTACCAACTCCGCCATATACAGCAAGGCTTCGTAATCCAGTACCCACGGCAAGTTCCTTGAAACTTGTGTTTATCTGTTCAGCGAGCTCTCTGGTTGGGGCAACGATAAGTGCTTGAACGTAGCCACGTGGTCCCTCGGCCAATCGTTGAATGATGGGAAGAGCAAAGGCGGCGGTTTTACCGGTTCCTGTCTGAGCAAGGCCCAGGATATCTTTCCCGCTCATCACTTCGGGGATGGCCTTTTCCTGGATGGGGGTCGGGTGCTCATAGCCGCAGGTACTGATATTGGTGTTAATTTGTGCTATGAATTGGAACTGTTTAAAACTCATCTGAACTCCTTGTTCTTTCCATTGTATTGGGTGAAAAATGAAAAGACCCTATCAGGAAAACAGATGTGCTACCACACATTTCTGGGTCTGAGCTGTATTCGTGTCGTTTTTTTTAATAGGAGCAGAAAGTTGAGGCAGGAAGTCTGATGGACGGAACTTCCTGCCTGGTTTTGACCTAGCAGCCTTCAATTGCAGCGGTTTTTGACGCCGTAGTTTTTACTTTCACTTCTGTGCCGACGGCAAGAGTAGCGGCTTTGTCACCACAATCCATGGTAATTACGTCGCCTTCAACTTTTTCAACCGTACATTTAAGAGTAGCTGCCTGGACAGTTACAGCGATCATTACGGAAAGTGCCAGAGCTGCAATCAAGCTTTTTAATGTTTTCATGTGATTTCTCCGTCAGTGTTTTTTTAGTTATAGGCACAATGCCCTTTCCTTTGTCTTCAATGTAGGTCGCAAAAGTGAAATAAAAAACCCGATATCTGGCGATGTCGGGTCCGTTTCTATCGTCATTTCCGTAAAATCAATATCTTATAGTGATTGCCAAGAGAATGGTTTTGTCTCGGAATCTTCAAAAGAAAGTTGTAAAATGTTGAAAACCGCGTAGACTAATTTTGAATTTTAACGGGTATTGGCATTTAATTATCAGGACGGAAAAGAATGAAATCAGGGGTATCCATGGTACAGGTCAGCGGGAGTAAAGTACGTGCTCTTCGCGAAGAACAGAACCTGACCCAGCTCTATCTGGCCACCGCTGTTGGAGTAACCACCGAAACTATCTCCAGATGGGAGCGCCAGGAGGCACCGACCCTTAAAGAGGAAAATGGTTTGAAGCTGGCCGATGCCCTTGCCGTTTCATTGCCGGAAATTCTCGCCGTTGCGGAACCGCAGCTGGAAGTAGTTGAGCAACTTCCTGTTCCCTCAAAAAGTAAAAAAATTCTATTATTTATCGCTGCCAATACTGTATTGCTTGGCGTTCTTGTCTTTCTCATAGGCACCTTTAGAAGTAGTGATGTCTTACATCTTTCGGCTCAAAGACGTATGCCCGCCCATACTGTGTCCGGGCATCCTTTTCCCGTGGTGGTTGAGGTGGATTTTGAATCGAGAAAAAACTCTTCGCTTCTCTTCAAAGAACAGTTGCCTACAGGCTGTACTGTCATAACTTCTGTACCTCAAGCAACGGTGGTTGATGGCGATTTTTTGAAATGGATAGATAAGAATGGCCCGGGCAAGAGAGTTTTTTCCTATATAGCCAGGTGTACAGTCGAGGAGGAAGTACAGGATGGTCCTCTCTCCTTTGTCGGCACCCTTCTGGTGCGTCAGTCCAGTCGTCAGGAAATCACCGTGGATGGTCGAAGTCGCCTCCGTCTACTCGGTTTTCATTGGGCCGACAGTGACAAAAATAATATCATTGATGATGAAGAACTGCTCGCTGTGTATGACGATTTCGGTCGTGTTGAAGGGCTCGGCGTTGATGTTGAGGGAGTGGAGTCCATCTGGATGGGATCCGGGTATCGCTGGGATGCAAAGCAGTCAATATTTGATATTATTCCTTGACCTTAGCTGAAACAGGAGTGAGATGTATGAAGAGAATTATAAGTAATATCCAGAGAAGCTGTATTCTACTAGCAGTGTTTGTTTCTCTGTTGTTGACAGCAGAGCTTCGGGCTGAAGGCGTTCAGGCAAGTTATCTGGAAAACAGTGGCCATAGAAGTGTTTTGGAAATTATCATTGAAGACCCTGCACCGAGTTCCGTTATCGTTAACCAGCGTATTCCTGAAGGGGTTCGGATACAGAATGCAAATCCTGAATATAGTAAGTTTTCACCCGGGAAAAACGAAGCAAAGTGGTTATTTAAAAGACCTGTTCCCGGAATTCAACGTATCGTCTTGAATTATAAAGCACCCCTTTCGGGTAGGGGGGCTACTGCTGTTATTCGTTGTAAAAGTCCAAGCGATGGATCTCTTATGACTATCAATGTTCAATGACTTGGTTATGGTGAGAGGGGCTGGAAGTTTTTTTCAGGAGGTTTGTTACCGTAACATGTGCTTCAGGCATTCCTCAAAATCTCGGTCTTCCAATCCATTGAACTCGAAAAATTCCAGTCCCATTCCCTTTGGCTTACGGAATCGCTGAGTCCAGCGAACCACGGCCTGGGCCTGGATCATAACCTCCTCTCCCTCGTCATCAGTAAACTGGAAGTTGAGTGAAACAACGCTTCCCTTGGGCATCAGATGTTCAGTGGCCAGAAACATACCGCTGAGACCACAATCTTCGGCCACCCCCTGGAAGTATTCTTCTGTCTCTTTATCAACCTGCTGTTTATTGAATCCTACGCGAACGTTACTGGCAATACGCTTGAATTCACGTTTTTCGTCAAACATTTTTTATCTCCATTTATTCAGAAAAATATCGAACAGGGACTTTTGGCAGGAACAGGATGAGACCCTGTAAGACTAGTCTTTAAGTGTGCTTTGGTTGTTAAAATTTCTTTGTCCATTTTCTGCTTAGGAGTGGCAATTTAAAAAATTGAACAAAGTAAGCTCCCGGAATCGGGACTTCAGTCCCGCTGATTACGCTTTTGGGCGGGGCTAAAGCCCCACTTCCAGTGGAGTAGTAAATCAAGTGCTGCCTGAAACAAAACAATGTTCAAGTTATTTATTACTTGTCCCTTGGTAGTTACTTTTTCGCATCTCATTCGTTTTTTGTCAACTGCTATTGTAGCAATAAAAAGCAACAACCCTACACACATCGTAACTTCAGCGGGGCACGAAATTACCCTAACTTCTGAACTGCAACTGTTTAGCAGTGCTACAAATTCGTTCATTTGGGCATTCGAAGTATAGTATACTATGTGAGAAGGTTTTAGGTAGGCGAAGACTCCGAAATGGACGAAGGTGGGTGCTTCTGAAGTTACCACACATCTAAAGAAGATAGTGTCCATGCGGGCTCTTTTTCGGTCCCAACACCCTGAGATTAGGAAAAACTTTTCTGGCAATAAAAAAGGCGAGCACGATGATAAGAAAAAGAACCAGTAGCTTGAGAACGGCGAGGAGTGTTGGTGCTCCGGTGAGCAGAATAGTTTCAAGCAGATCATACAGACACCAGATACCTGTCAGTCGGTAGACACCACCATGAAACTGAAATGTAAAGTATGCAAAAATGAGTGGTAGCAGGGTTTTTATTAGAATGAAGATGGTTGGTTCATGGAGATTTATAGGTAACTCAGCAATGACCGTTAGTATTGAGTAGCTGATAAGAAGAACTGAAAGCAGAGCATTGATGATCAGGTATTGTTGTCGGAGTGCCGAGGTGGGGATGCTGGCGATGCAGTACGCATATTTTACGACTCCTGTGGGGTCTGATTGACAAAGCTTTCCGAATATTTCTTCACGACTTAAGCCGCTTTCAAGTTCAGCGGTTATTGTATTACTGATATCCAGTAAGCCCATAAAAATCCCTTTGCTTCCAGTTTAGTGTTGTATTGATATCTTTTTTTGTTGGCTAGGATACTTACGCGAGGCACGGTTTGTTCTTATTACTCCGTGTATACAGATGAAAATGAAATCAGGGCGTTTTATTGTTGTTAGTTTCTCTTGGGTCAATGCCAAGAGTTAATCTGATTTCGCCAGCAGTTTTTTCTTGAATAGTTCAAGATGAACAGGACAAAAACAACTCTCTGTGTTGTCGGGTAGGGTGTGGCGATATAAACAATCCGTTCGACTAAAAGATTGCGGATGTATTAGTAAATAATTCTTTTCAACCTTTGTTGCTTCACATTGGGGAAAAAGTTGATAATTATTTAAACAACATTTCTCATATCTGCAAAGTATTGCATCGGAGGTGAGTTTTTGAAGTTCCATATCCACTAATAAACACCACAAAAATTATTTTCACAGTTATATCGTCAGTAGCCTGACTCACAAACGAGTCATTCTCTCTCCACTCATACTTGAAAAATTTTCACATTCCCTTTTGTTTATAAAGGGACAGGCCTCCCTTATAAACCAGTTTTTCTTTGGACACCAGAATCGGTCTTTGAAGGGTTCGTTACAGCCCTTTTTGGTTAAAAGTTTCCTTTTTTGCTTTCCGTAGCTGACGTCCCTGTCTTCTATGGAAAATTGCCAGATAGTCATACTGTGCCTCCTCGATCCCTGAGAAATTGGTATGAACAACTATGGTATTATATCGGCAGTTGAGAGGAAGAAGTTTAGGGGCCTGTAGCTATTCACCGAAATTGAATTTGAGTCGGAATTGCATAACGAATACGCTGGTAGGAAACTGGGGACATGACCCAATTCGTCTTTGTCTTTTGAATTGGGATCGTGTCCCCCGATCCGATTCCGATAAATATTGTGCCGTTCAATAGCATGGTGAATAGTTACGGGGGCCCCTTATAAAAGGAGGCTGTATCTTGTTAGGCTAAAGGAAAAAAGCCGTCGAGCAGAGTGAAGAGTTGTTCTGGTCGACGGCTTGTCTTAGGAGAGTATAAACGTGAAAGGAATTATCTGTAGTACAGGTTGTGGCTTCCCATGGTCATAAGAGATTTGTGAAGGTTTCTACGAAAATCCCGACGATCCCAGATACCTTGAATATGACCGCGCTTGAGAGCGTTACGGGCAGAGTGGTAGTCGGGTGGAATATCGATTCCCGTGGTTTCCCTGATTACTCTTGGTCCGGCAAACCCTACACGGCTGGAACGGATGGCGAATTGGTAAGGCGAGCATCCAAGGAAACTGGCAACCGGTCCTGCGTAGGAGTTGTTGTCATAAACTACGATATAGAGTCCACCTGCATCAATATATTCACGGACTGCCATGGTGCATTTTGGCATCTGGGTGACGCCCAAAGTACCTTCCTGAATTCTGATGCCTCCAGTGGTATGAACATAGGAGAGCAGCGGCCGTTTTTTTCTGGTGGCAAGCTCACAGGCCTGGACAAATTTTTCCCCTTCGGCTGATCCAACGGTGCCACTGCGAAAATCCTGATATAGCATGGAGACCACGATCTTTATATCCATTACCTTGGCAGTAAAAGTCATGTTTCCTGCATTGCGTCCGGTCTTCTTCTTGGAGTCTTTGAGTCGTGCGTCAAATCCTGTGTATCCGAGAGGATTGCCGGAAGTGATATCCATTGAAAAAAAGAATATAGAATCCGGGTCAAAAATATTGTGAAGGTACCATTTATACTCGAGTGGGAAATGATGGCCGCAGTTTTCGCAGACCCCTCCAAACTCGCCATAAAGATCAGGGATCCAGAGGTCCTTGCAGCCATGGGTACCGCTGTTCGGGCAGGTGACTGTTCTGTCTTCATTGGCCCGTGGGCTGGTGTAGGTGTCGGTCAGCTCCAGTGGGTCCTGAATGGGCTGTATGCTTGGTAACGGTATCGTCGTGTTGTGGGTGATGCGCAGGGGCGGGCCCTGTTGTGTGCCCTCTTTGGCAAAAAAGTCTTTTACAGTGTTTAAAGGGGTGGAGAGGCGTTTTAGTATAACCGATCCCTCACCGGACATATCTCTGACTGCTTTTTGAATCTGTTTTTTGGAATTCTTTACCACATCGTAGCGTAGGTTGTAGTAAACCTTTTCGCTCTTTTCCTGAAACTGTTTGAAGAAGGTTTCAGTGGGGGCAGGGTGGCCGTCAAACCCTATCATACCCATGTTACGGTATTTTTTTGACCGAAGCGTGAGCAGTCTCCGCTGTTCGTCCGGGTTGAGATCCCAGGGGATATCAACGGCCATGTCTTTTCGTTCAGTCTTTTTCTTTCTTCTTTTGTTTTCCCAGTCTCGGAAGGTCTTGAAACTTTTTGCACTGAGTACAACCTTGTCTGTTGCCCGGGTGACTTCCGAGCGAATCTGGGCAAAAAAAGCAAAGTCATCATGTCGGGCGCCAAGAGGGGGTTCTTTGACTATGGCATCTATGGTTCCCATTGATCGATTGTCTACTGCGGTGAGCTTTAAGCGCTCGGCGCACACTTCGATAAGTTCTTTTGGGACCTTCCCTCCTTCCTTGATTTTTCCCTCAATGGCAGCAGCTCCTTCGGGAGAAATTACTGAGTAGTAGCCATGGGAACACATAAGGCGGAAGTCTGAAAGACCAATGGCCTCAGCACCTCCCGATCCACCTTCCGAGATAAGTGACACCAGTGGAACCCGCAGTTTGGTCATGGCATAGATGTTTCGGGCAATCTGCTGGGCAGCTCCCGGGTATTCTTCTATGGGGAAAGAGCCCGGGGTAAAGACATAAAAATGGATGGGGATACCTTCGGTTTCGGCAACCTTCATATATCGTAAGGCTTTTTCATTCCCCTCCGGCTTGCAGGAGCCACCATTTCGGAACTCTTCGCCGTGCCCGGTTTCCTGGCCAATAACCATGACCGTTGCCGTGTAGGGTTTTCCTTTGATCTTTCGGACGATGGTGGCCTTGGCACAGACCATGGCGGGATCTATATTGGCCTCATCCTGTCCTCCAAGTTCGGTATAGTCCTCGTAGACATTTTCCAGGATATCCTTGAGGCTGAAGCGTTCAACGGTTCGTACGATACGAACCCGCTCCATGGGGGTCAGCTGTTCCTCGGCACGTTCTTCGAGGAATGCGATGGATTCGTCAAGTTTGCGGATTTCAACGGCAAACTGTTCTTCATGGAAATCATAGGGATTCTGCTTAAGATTGGTGCAGGTTTCCTGGAATCCAAAAAGATTTCCCCAGTTGGTAAAGTCCTTAATCTGTATCAGGTAGTTTATGCGTACTTCTATTTTCTGGAGTGCTTTGAGTAGTTCGATCATATGGTGATGTCCCGGTACGTTTTGTTAGAAGGTCAACAGCCGGTTCAGGTTCTCTTTTAAATAGTCAAGATTCGTAATAATGGAGCCGCCCTGGGAATCCTTTCCTTTGATTCGTACTTCATCTATATACTGGGCAGCACGTTTTTTTGCTTCATCGATGTTTTCGCCCCATACAAGGGCCAGTGCCAGGTTCGGGTCATATTCACTTGGAATAGTGTATGGACGGTCAAAGGGTACATGGGTGTAGACAACAGACCAGTCGTGTTTTGGAAAGGTGAATTCGGTGATGGTACCGATCCAAGGTGCAAAGCCACGTCTGGTATCTTCTGCGACAATGCGCAGTTCAATGGACGCTCCCTTGAATTCTACATTGTTTTGCTTGTAGCCAATCTTTTCGCCAAGGGCCAGCCGGATCTGCTCACGGATCAGGTTGGGGTGCTTGCCATCCAGGTAACTGATTCGGGCGGAAACGTCATTTTCTACCTGAATTCTGGTGTTGACTTCCAGCAGGTAGGGCTGTCCCGAACGGGAGACAATCCATTCCCAGGTACCGACGTTGTCATAGCGGACATGAGCTGCCAGTTTAAGGGAGTATTCGACGATCATATCGAGTACTTTCTTCTCATCAAAATCATAGTCAAAACAGGATGCATGAAAGCCGGGTGCTGCTTCGACCCGTTTCTGGCGACCCGTGGACTGGATGGTACAGTTACGGGAACTGAAGTGGATACGTTCGCCATGGCGGGAACAGAGAAGCTGTACTTCCAGGTGATTATAGTCGGTGAGGCACTGCTCAATGAGTACTCCACCGTCTCCAAACTGACGTTTGGCATAGCTCTGTACCTGACGGTAGATACGACGGAATTCGGCGATTTCTGTGACTTCCTCAATTCCCATGCCGCCCCCGCCGGCAGCAGCTTTAACAAGAATAGAGGGACGTTCTATCTCCTGTATCTTCTGGCTTTCCAGTAGATGGAAAGCGATTTCTTCGGCTTCCATTTCATTGTAAATGGGGCTGTCGGTGCCGGGAATAGTGGGAATGTTTAACTCATTGGCAACTTTTTTGGTGTTGATTTTATCGCCAAGATTCTTAATAACTTCCCAGTTTGGGCCAATGAAAATAAGGGAGTGGTCACGAATCGTTGCTCGTCGGGCAAAACGGAAATCCTCTGAAAAGAAGCCGTAACCGGGGTGGATGGCAGTGCATCCCGTATGGGTGGCCACGGCAAAGAGATCGTTGGGTTCCGTGTAGCTGTTGATTCGCCAGGCATTTTGATCCGGGCCACTGGTAGTGTTCCGTTGAACATGCTCGGAGTCTTTGTCAGCTTCGGTGTATACAACTATATAGTCAAGATCTAAATCCTTACAGGCCTCCATGATCCGGATGGCGATTTCGCCCCTGTTTGCAATAAGAACTTTTCCGTCCAATGTAATCCTCTTGTCGTAAGGCTGATGCGGGGAAACTGTTTCCCGTCCTGCATCATAATGCTATTATTGAAAAACTTTAAAGAATCGAATAATTAGTTTAAGCGATCTTTTTTTGGCAACAATGCTGAATGATGCCTACTATAGTCATACGGTGGCATTTAGAAAAGAAAAAAGGTACTATTTGCCTGTACTCCATTCCAACACTTCAATACATTTTTTTTATTCAACAGACATGACAAAAGAACAATTAGACGAATTAGCTGTTCCGGTGGAAAAAAAGACTCTGCTTGCCCAGTTCACGTCCTTGCTGCGTTTTGGGCGATCTCCCGGAACCGCTGAGGATCTGGAACAGGAAATCCAGGATCTACTCGAAGAGGGTGAAGAACAGGGATTAATTTCCTCGCTTGAAGAGCGGATGATTAACTCCATCTTTGATTTTCATGATACCCTGGTAGGGGAGGTAATGACCCCTTCCACTGAGATTGTGAGTGCTGAAATCAGTGCTGAGATGGGCGAACTCGTAGGTCTCGTCATTGAAAAGGGTTTTACCAGGATTCCCATATATAAAGATAATCCCGATAATATTGTGGGTATTGTTCATGCCAGAGATCTTCTGCAAATGTGTGCCAGAGGCCATGAGGGGATGGGGCTTGCAGATTTTTTGAATCCCCCTTGGGTCATTGCTGAAGACAAGCCCATTGTTGATCTTTTACGGGAGTTTCAGAAACAGAAAGTTCATGTGGCAGTGGTGGCCGATGAATTTGGAACGGTACGTGGTCTGGTCACTCTTGAAGATATTCTCGAGGAAATCGTTGGCGAAATTGACGATGAATACGATGTGGACAGAGGCTTGTTAAAGGTGATTGATGAGGATACTGTCCAGGTGAAAGCCCAGGCCGATATTGAGGAGATCGAAGAGTATTTTGGCGTAACCATGGCCGAAGGGAGTTATGAATCCATTGGTGGTTTTGTGATTTTTCTTCTTGGCCGCCTTGCCGTGGTTGGTGATACCGTTGATGCTGAGGGGCTGCGATTTACGGTGCTTGGTGCCTCTAAACGCCAGATTGACCTGCTGCGGGTGGCCCGGTTGCCACTTCCCGTAGAGGGGGATAAGTGAAAGGATCTCGCACCGGTGCCACGCTTCTGGTGAGTAGTGTTACAACCCTTTTGCTCTGGCTGGCTCTCAGCGTTGGTGCCTGGCCTCTGCTTGGTGTGGCTTGTGTTCCTCTATTTGTTCATGTATGCAGGGCGAGTATGAAACGGGCTGTGATCTGTGCTTTGCTTGCAGGCCTTGGTCATTTTCTTTTGCAGCTCTATTGGATTGTTTTTGTGCTGGGGAATTATGGTGGCTTGCCGCTGTTCCTGTCCGTTCCTGCACTGTTGCTTCTTTGTTTCTATATGGCTGGGTATCTTGTTGTTTTTGTGCTTTTCGCCCGGTTGTTTGTTGCATGTTTCTCACCCTTTGTCAGTGTCTGGCTGCTTCCGGTAGCCTGGGTTGGCCTGGACTTTCTACGGTCCTTTTTATTTTCCGGATTTCCCTGGATGGATCTTGGCTATGGGGTTGCCAGTCTTCCCTTTTTGTTTCAGTCCGCTGACTTGTGGGGCCACTACGGATTAACCTTTCTTGTTGTATTGCTCAATTCCCTTTTTGCTCTTATTGTCCTTCGCCGTCCCGAAAGGCGAACGGTTGTGCCGATGGCTGTTTCCGTTTGTTCCTTATGTGTTATCACTCTGCTGTATTCCAGTTGGCGCTGGCAGCAAATGGAAGGCACCCTGGCGAGGGCAAAAACTCTCAACATTGCAGTTGTTCAGGGAAATGTGGCTCAGGGACAAAAATGGGATCCGGCCAAACAGGAAACAACCGTGCGGGGTTATATTGGACAGAGCCAGCAGCTTATGAACGGGGATAATAGTGATATTTTACGACCTGACCTGATTGTCTGGCCCGAGACTTCGTTGCCGTTTTTTCCGCTTAACCATCCTCTTCTGATACCAATTCAACGTTTTGTTGCAGATGAACAGGTAATGCTTCTGGCCGGCTCACCCTGGTATGAAAGAACACCCGGACAGGAAGGGGACGTTCAATTCTTTAACTCCAGTCTGCTTTTTGATACAAGAGGTGAGATTATTGCCAAGACCTCTAAAAGCCATCTGGTCCCTTTTGGAGAGTATGTGCCTCTGCAGCGATACCTGCCGTTTATCGCACCACTGGTAGAGGCTGTGGGGAATTTTACTCCTGGAGAAATTCGCAATCCTCCTGCTTGTAAGACGGCGCGGATTGGAGTATTAATTTGCTTCGAATCTATTTTTGGCGATATTTCCAGAAAATGGGTGGATGCCGGGGCTGATCTACTGGTCAACATGACCAACGATGCCTGGTATGGAGAATCAAGCGCCCCCTATCAGACGCTGGCCATGACGAAACTACGGGCAGTTGAAACACGACGTTCCATTGTACGCTCTGCCAATACTGGATTTTCTGGATTTATAGATCCCATGGGACGGGTACAGCAGTTGTCACCTCTGTTTGTTCCCTGGCAGGCTACGGAGAAGGTGGCAATACTGGAAGAACGTACTTTTTATGTCAGCTACGGTTATCTCTTTGGTCCTGCATGCTTGGTATTGATGTGCCTGGGAGTAGTGATTGCCCCCGGACGGAAGACAATAAAAAAATCATAAATATTTGGAGTAATTAATCATGTCAACAGAAACGGGAGCTGCAGTCTCTAAACAGAAACTGCAGGATCTGAAAGGTCGTATGCTGGCCTTGAAGGAGCATCTTTGACTTAGCTCGGCGAAAAGACGACCTGGAAAACCTTGAACGACAGACCCTGAAGCCGGGGTTTTGGGATGATGCTGATACAGCTAAGAGGGTTCAGAAGGAACTTGGAAAACTTCAGGATGTGATAAAAACCTGGGAAGATGGGTGGGATGCCCTCGAAGAGGCGGATCTTCTGCTTGAGATGGCCGCCGATGAAGGGGATAGCGATACGGAACACGAAGTGGCGGCATCCTTGCCCGATATGGAAAGCGCTCTTGAAATCGCAGAACTTGAATGTATGTTTTCCGGTGAACACGATACCTCCAATGTGATTGTTTCTATTCATGCCGGAGCCGGAGGAACCGAGGCTCAGGACTGGGTTGGGATCTTGCTGCGTATGTATCTGCGCTGGGCAGAAAGAAAAGGTTTTAAGGCCGATATCCTGGATTTCCTGGCAGGAGATGAGGCTGGTACCAAGAGTGTGACTTTTATAGTAAGGGGACATTATGGTTACGGCTATATGCGTTCGGAGCTCGGCATTCATCGCCTTGTGCGGATTTCGCCCTTTGATGCCAGTGGCCGGCGTCATACCTCCTTTGCTTCGGTCATGGTTATGCCGGAGCTTGATGATGCTATAGATGTTGATATTGATGATAAGGATTTACGAATAGATACTTACCGGGCCAGTGGTTCGGGCGGGCAGCACATCAATAAAACTGATTCTGCCATCCGCATCACTCATATCCCCAGTGGCGTTGTGGTGCAGTGTCAGAATGAACGCTCCCAGCACAGAAATAAGGATATGGCTATGAAAATGCTGGCTTCCCGTCTCTATGAACTAGAGAAAAAACGGCAGGCGGAACAACAGGCAGGACTGCATGGAGATAAGAAAGAGATCTCCTGGGGCAGCCAGATCCGTTCCTATGTACTCCAGCCCTACCGGTTAATAAAGGATCATCGAACAGAGGTCGAAATGGGCAATGTGGATGCCGTGCTTGATGGTGATTTAGATATGTTTATTAAGGCCTACTTACTCTGGGCGAAGTAGGACGATCCTTGTCAGAGTGTGCAAAATGCGGAGCCTGTTCCACGGTCTGTCCGGTTTTTCGAATAAGTGGCAGGGAAGGGCATACCGCAAGAGGCAAACTGCACCTGATTGATACCCTGGGACTTGCAGGGAGCAGTACTGTCTTTGTGGATATCTTTTCTGCTTGTCTGCTCTGTGGTGCCTGTGCTGCAGTTTGCCCGCGAAATATTGATATTGGTAAAGAACTGGTTGCTGCAAGAGAGAGTTTTTCTGCACTTGCCGGTCCCCATGCATACGAAAAATATCTGGCCCGTAAACTTCTGGATTATCCCGGAAGCTTGACGGGTTTTCGTGTTTTAGGGAAGGCCTGCGGAAAACTGCTGGGTGATAAACTCCCTCAAGACTCAGGACTGAGATTGCGTCTGGCTATGTTCCAGGACAATGCTTTCTCAATGGTCGCCAGTCAGCGAGATCAGATTGCAGTGACTGATGAAGCCAGCCTTACCTGGTTTCCCGGCTGTTCGGCACGATATCTTTTTCCGGATATTCTTGATTCCTGTAAGGCACTTCTGGCTGGCCGTTCATTGTCGTTGGCGTATCCCGACGGTCTTGCCTGTTGTGGGCTTGCCGATCTGGCGGCAGGAGATCTTAAGAGTGCCAGAAAGAGTAGTCGTACAAATATTGAAGTTATGGAAACAACAGTGGGGTCTGTTCTGGTTTCCTGTGCCTCCTGCTATGCCCACCTGAAAAACTATCCGGATCTTTTCGCTGACGGCAGCGATTGGCAGTTGCGTGCTGAAAAGCTGGCTGCACGAGTGGTTGAGTTGAGTGCTTTTCTTGAGAGCCACAAAAACGAAGAGCAGCAATTTGCCATTGAACAGGAGCATAAACTTCGAGTGTTTTATCATGACCCCTGCCATCTCCGTCATGGAGCAGAGGATGTGGATAGGGCACGGCAACAGCTGGAAAAAACAGGAAAGATAGAAGTGCTTGAGCTTCCAGATGGACCGCGATGTTGCGGCCAGGGTGGACTCTTTCATGTGGCGCATCCTGAAATTTCAGCATCCATTCGTGATCAACTGGTGCAGGATGTCCTGGCTTTGGATCCCGATATCGTAACAACCACTTGTTCCGGATGTCTTATGCAATGGCAGCAGGGATTGGCTGCCGCAGGGAGTGATGTTAAGGTGCTCCATCTGGCGCAGCTTTTGGAACAGTAACGAATCTAAAAAAGTCGTTCACAAAAAAAGGCCACATGACAAATCATGTGGCCTTTTTTTATATCTGTTTGGGGTGCTATGCTTTAGAAGGCATAGGTGAACTTAGCCCAGACATTATATCCTTCAGTCTTATTCTTTGCAGCCATCTCCCACTGATTTCTCAGTGAGAAAAACATGTTTTTGTGATTGTACCAGATACCGGGGCCGGCAGCAAAAACCTGACTGTGGTTTCCTTCGTCTTCCTTCAAGAGCGCCTGTACAGGAGCAGGAAGGGAGCTGTCGATATCATATGAATCATCGGTGGTCTGAGTATAGTAGTAACCGTTTAGGCCGAGACGAAGGCCGAGGCTGACTTCACAGGATGCTGAATAATCGAAATGAAATTCCTGGCCCGGATCGCGGTCGACATTAAATCCGTACACGGTGGCATAGTCATCCTGACTAGTGCTGAAGTCATACATGAATTTTCCTGAAAATTCCCAGCCATTTGTCATATAGGTGATGCCAAATACCGGTTCAATTGTCCAAAAATTCCTGCCCACGGACGCCATGTTGCCATCATCCTGTCCGGTTGGGATATAGATATCAGCAAGAGAGGTTACGAGGTGGAGTTTTCCCTCCTGAAGATGCCAGGCCAGGATAAAAGGACTGAAGATGATGTAGGGGACATTGGTGTCATCGTAGGATTTTGTGGATCCAGGGCCAATTGGAGCATTAAAACTCAAGTCAGTGCTGAGGACTGGCAGGAAGGCATGCATACCATAATTGCCGCCAAGAATCTGTTTGTCACTCATCCATAAAAAACGGAATACGTTGGCAAGTACCGAAACATCATCAAATGCGGCAATATCGTCACCATTATCATCCTTCATGGTATCTGCATTGTAATAGTACATATAGTCGAGAAAGTAGAAACCGGGAGGAGGAACTGCTCCTGCCATAAAGGCCTCTGAACCGTTGGAGTAACTCTGGCTGCCACCAGCCATGGCTTGACCGCTGAATGTCATAAGCAGGGCCGCAAAAAAAAGGGGGAATACTTTTTTAATCATCTTATTTCTCCGTTGTATTGACTGGTTATGGCTTGTCGCTATTATTTTAGATGGCAATAGTGTAATATTATTTTCAATAAATGCACTCAAAAATAGAAAATGTAGAGCAACGATGCAGATAAAGAGTTTTTACGGTACTATATTGCATACTGTGCGTTAAACCTTGCAGTGTGCTGAGAGTACGTGTAAAAAATGAGAAACTCATTTTAAAGACCACAGATCTAGAAAAATTCTGGAATAAATCATGGCATATACCCCGGTTGTAGGAAGGTCTATCCGGCGACAGCTGGAAGAGAGAGAGGAAGAAATTCTTTCCCCCCATGCATGTCTCAATAAAAATACAGCAGGCCGCATGCGCGTCGAAAAAGACGATGAGTGTGATATCCGGATGCCCTTTGAACGGGATCGGGATCGTATTACCCATTCCAAGACCTTTCGCCGTCTAAAACATAAAACCCAGGTGTTTCTGGCACCTGCCGGTGATCATTATCGCACCCGTCTCACTCATGTCCTGGAAGTCTCACAGATTGCCAGAACCATGGCCTCGGCACTGTGCTTAAATGGACCGCTGACCGAGGCCATTGCCCTTGGTCATGATCTTGGGCACACTCCCTTTGGTCATGCGGGAGAGGCAACGCTAAACGAATTGCATCCGGGAGGATTTCGCCATTATGTCCACAGTCTGCGGGTTGTGGATTTTCTGGAGAATAAAAGGCAGGGACTGAATCTTACTTTCGAGGTTCGTAACGGAATTGTTAAACATTCCAAGGGCCGCAATGATATTTTCCCCAAGAATGACTCGGAACTTCCAGTGACTCTTGAGGGGCAGGTGGTACGGGTTGCTGATATTGTGGCCTATGTGAATCATGATATGGATGATGCTCTGCGTGCCGGTATTTTGAAAGAGAATGATTTGCCAGCAGATATCAGGGCAGTGGTTGGAGAGAGACATTCGAAAAGAACCGGGGCCATGGTCAGGGATCTTATCATTGAAACTCTTGAAGCGGCAGACGGCAGGTTGCATATAAGCAAGAAGATGCTGCGGGCCATCACTGATCTCAGGATGTTTTTGTATGAAAATGTCTACCGCTACTACGCGGTTCACAATGAATTTGAAAAGGCACAGCGGATTATACGTGATCTCTATAGTTATTTTATGGAGAACGGCCTGGGGTATTTTGACGGGAATTCCTGGGTAGCCTCTGGTGTTGATATGCTGGATGACGAAAAGCAGGCCCACCGTCGTGTCTGTGATTTTATTGCCGGGATGACGGATCGATACGCCATGCGTATTTATGAACAGATTTTTCTGCCAAAGCCATGGAATGCCAGCTTATAGCTTGAATTGTAAACCGCTAGGGAATGGATATTTAATAAGTTGAACGCAGTAATCTCTCGGCAGTGGGACTTTAGTCCCGCCGATTACACTTTTGGGCGGGGCTAAAGTTAAAGCCCCACTTCCGAGGGAATTATAAATCAGGTGCTACCTGGAAAATGTTCAAGTTACTTTTTGTTCATTCCTCAATAATAATATTTAACAAAAAATGTAACTATTCAGCGAAATGGAGTTTGAGTCGGAATTGCATAACGAATACGCTGGTAGGAAACTGGGGACATGACCCAATTCGTCTTTTTCTTTTGAATTGGGATCGTGTCCCCCGATTCCGGATAAATATTGTGCCGTTCAATAGCATGGTGAATAGTTACAATTAATAACTAAATAATCGTTGAAAAAATATGAATGATAAAAAGACTCTGGCGAAAAGCTATCAGTATGACAATGTGGAAGAAAAATGGCTGAACCGCTGGATAGAAGCGAGTTCTTTCAGTGCCAAAATGGAAGAAGGCAAACCATCATTTTCCGTTGTGATTCCGCCTCCAAATGTGACAGGGGTTCTCCACGTTGGCCATGCCTTAAATAATACCATGCAGGATGTGCTGGTGCGCTATCATCGTATGTGCGGAGATAATACCCTTTGGGTTCCAGGCACTGATCACGCAGGTATTGCAACTCAAAATGTAGTTGAGCGCCAGCTTGCAACCGAGGGCAAAAGCCGCCATGATCTCGGACGTGACGCATTTATAGAACGAGTCTGGGAGTGGCGTAGAGAAAAGGGCGGAACCATCATTAACCAGCTGAAACGCATGGGCGCATCCTGTGACTGGGAACGGGAGCGTTTTACCATGGATGAGGGGTTGTCCACTGCTGTGCGTGATGCCTTTGTTAAGCTCTACAATGACGGTCTGATCTATAAGGGCGACTATATCGTGAACTGGTGTCCACGTTGTCTCACTGCCCTTGCAGATGATGAAGTGGAACATGAGGATAAGAAGGGTAAACTCTATCATATCCGTTATCCTTTTGCCGATGGTTCAGGTCATGTGGTTGTTGCAACAACGCGTCCCGAAACCATGTTGGGTGATACCGGTGTGGCGGTTCATCCCGATGATGAACGCTATGCACACCTTGCTGATGTGGGGATCAAGCTGCCGCTCACTGATCGAACAATTCCCGTTGTCTTTGATCATCACGTCCAGAAAGATTTTGGAACCGGTGCTCTGAAAGTGACTCCCGCCCATGATCGTGATGATTATGAAATTGGGCTGCGTCATTCTCTCCCCATTATGAAGGTAATGGATGATCACGGCCATATGAATGACAAGGCGGGAAAATATCAAGGCCTTGATCGCTTTGAGTGCCGGAAAAAGATAATAGAAGATCTGAAGGCCCAGGGATTTCTAGAAAAAATTGAAGATTATGATCATGCCGTAGGACAATGTTATCGCTGTGCCACAGTTGTGGAACCGACCACCTCTCTACAGTGGTTCGTCTCGGTGAAACCCCTTGCCGAGAAAGCTGTTTCTGCGGTGCGTGACGGACGCATTACTATCCATCCAAAGACCTGGTACAACTCGTATTATTCCTGGATGGATAATATTCGGGACTGGTGCATTTCCCGTCAGATCTGGTGGGGACATCGTATCCCGGCCTGGACCTGCAAAGATTGTGGCGAATTGATGGTGGCAGCTGTTGACCCCACGAAGTGTTCGAAATGCGCTTCAGCAAATATTGAGCAGGAAACCGATGTGCTTGATACCTGGTTTTCCTCGGCTCTCTGGCCATTTTCTACCATGGGCTGGCCTGAGAACACTAAGGAGCTGCAAACATTTTATCCCACTTCCGTGCTTATTACCTCCTTTGATATCCTCTTCTTCTGGGTGGCTCGGATGATGATGTTCGGCCTCCATTTTATGGAGGATGAAGTACCGTTTAAGGATGTCTATCTCCACGCTCTGGTACGTGATAAGCATGGTAAGAAGATGTCCAAGTCAACGGGGAATGTAATCGACCCACTGGTTATTATGGAGCAGTACGGGACCGACGCCATGCGATTTACGCTGACTGCTTTTGCGGCTCAGGGACGTGAGATAAAGCTTGATGAAGAGCGCATTGAAGGGTATCGGTTTTTTATCAATAAACTCTGGAATGCAGCTCGTTTTACCCTGATGCATGTCGAAGAGTGCGACGCCTCAGTCACCGATGTGGTAAACAAGCCAGAAGACCTGCCTCTTATTCATCAGTGGATATTAAGCAGAACGGCAAAGGCCACTGCAGATGTACGCAGGGCCCTTGATGAGTACCGTTTTAACGACGCTGCTTCAGTGATGTATCAGTTTGTGTGGCATGAATTCTGTGACTGGTATCTGGAGTGGATCAAGGCGGCTCTTTTCAGTAAGGATGAAACCCTCCGTGATCAGGCTCGAGGAGTACTCCTGTATGTTCTGGAAACCATCCTTAAGCTTATTCACCCCATTACTCCCTTTGTCACTGAAGAGATCTGGAGTGTCTTGCCAGGGGATCGCCCCATGCTTGTCACCAGTGAGTTCCCTGTTGTTCGCGATTGGCAGAATGAGCTTGTTGAAAACCAGGTGGAGCTCCTTATGGGAGTGATTACAGGTATTCGTAATATTCGTTCTGAAGCTGATGTGCATCCTTCTGCTAAAATTGATGCCTTTGTGCTCTGTGCTGATTCTCAGAAAACAGCGCTGATTGAAACATTTTCGGCTGCTATCTCTTCAATGACACGTCTTGAATCACTTACTGTTGCGGCAGAAGGGGAGAAGCCTGATGATGCTGCCACCTATATCTATCAGGATATTGAGATGTACGTGCCGTTAAAAGGTCTGGTAGATGTGGACAAGGAACGTGAGAAACTTGAACGCGAACGGAATAAGATAGAAAAGTCCCTGAAACAGATCAATGGCAAGCTTGGTAATCAGAAATTTTTAGCCAATGCTCCAGCAGACATTGTTGAAAAAGAAAAGGGAAAACAGGCAGAACTTGAGGCGAAACTTGCTAAAGTCGCAGATGCCGAAAAGAGGCTTGCAGAAATTGGATAAGGATCTCCTCACCAGCCTGCTAAGATCATTTCTCCGCGAAGATATCGGAAATGGCGATCTGAGCAGTGAGCCACTGTTTACTAAAGGTGAACAGGGCAGTGCCCGCCTTGTGGCCAGGGAGCCGTTTGTGGCTGCAGGGGCAGAAACGGTGGCGGCGGAGGTATTTTTTCTACAAAATACTGAAATTCAATGCATGGATGCCGTATCCGATGGAAGCATGGTTTCCTCGGGAGACGTTCTCCTTACCGTGACGGGCCCGGTGGTTGATTTACTCAAAGCTGAACGAGTGGCCTTAAACTTGCTGCAGCGCCTCTCGGGTATTGCCACCTTCACGGCTCGATTTGTTGAGAAAACAAAGCTTTTTCCCGTTCGTATAACAGATACCCGTAAAACAACTCCTGGTCTGCGCATGCTTGAAAAATACGCAGTACGCGTTGGGGGCGGCTATAATCATCGCTTTAATCTCAGTGATGGCGTACTCATCAAAGATAATCATATTGCCGCCTGTGGCTCGATTGTAAAGGCGGTGCAGGTTCTGCGGGAAAAGGTTCCACACACTATTAAAATTGAGGTGGAAACTGATACTCTAGATCAAGTGCATGAATGCCTGGAGTGTCATGCAGACATTATCATGCTTGATAATATGGATCTTGACACCATGAAACAGGCGGTGTCTATGATTGGCGGAAAGGCTTTGGTTGAGGCATCTGGCGGCGTGAATCTGGATACGGTGGCGGGGATTGCAGCCACCGGGGTTGATATTATTTCAGTGGGGGCGCTTACTCATTCTGCACCTTCCTGTGATATTGGAATGGATTGGCAGCTGTTGTCCTGATTGGGGTCATTCCAGCAACAGCCCTGTATGATAGAAAATTTCTTGATTATTTGTGGAAAAATATGCCATAGTAATAAGATCTAGTGTGCGAAAATAAATTGTATTTATCTCGATGCAGGAAAAGCGATAATAAAATCCAGCGAAGGTGTCAGAATATGCGTTGTCCCAAATGTGGTTACATTTCCTTTGATCATATGGAAACTTGTCTGAAATGTAAGAAAGATATTTCAGGAAACACAGACGTTGAAGGTACAACGTATCATGCGGCAGCACCTTCTTTTTTGCGAGTTCCGGAGAAAAGTGCGCCAGAGCCTGATCCTGTTGATGAGGAAAGCGGAACCATAAGCATGAGCGAAGATTTCGCAGAAGATGATTATGACTTTTCTGATCCCGATCTCGATATTCTCGTTGATGAGGATGACAGTGATGGTACCATTGCTTTTGGTGGGCAGGAGTCGGATAATGATTTCCTGCTTGAGCCTGAGGATGACGGTGACGAAGAGGGAAGCTTTGACTTTGACCTCGACGACGATGATGATTTTGATTTCTCAGAAGATGAACCTGTTGCTGCAGCTGCTTTTGACGTTCCTGATGCATTAGCCGACATATCTGACCTTGCTCCGCCTCTTGAAGACGATGAACCTGTTGCCTCTGTTTCTTCTGCTATGAGTCTCTCATTGGATGATGAAATGAGTCTTGATGAAGATCTGGACCTTGATGGCCTTGATCTGGATCTTGGCTTGAGTGGTGGTGGGGGGCTTGCTGATGATGATCTGTCTTTATCACTTGATGATATAGATTTGACGCCCGGAGATATTGTTGAGGCAGACAGTGATTTAGATGAATTGAGTCTGGATCTCGAGCTGGATGGACTGGATGCGGCTCCTGCTCCTCAAAAAGAAAAATCTTCGGGAAGCCTGGATGGCATCTCTCTTTCTCTTGATTAGTCTTTTTCAGAAGAAAATCAGTTGACACAGACACAAATGTTAAGTAAAAAGCACTGCACACAAGGTGCCGGGATAGCTCAGTCGGTAGAGCAACGGACTGAAAATCCGTGTGTCCCTGGTTCGATTCCTGGTCCCGGCACCAACAATTTAAGGCACTTAGCTATTTTTAGCTGAGTGCCTTTTTTGTTGGGGTGACAATAGGGTGACACTGAGGCATGTCTTGCTTTGAAATGAAGCTCTAATTTAGCAAGAGAGCAAATGAAAAAATTGCCTACTTTTACTCAACCATTCCATCGCTCTGCGTCAGTGCTTTAAGTTCAACGCTGTCATTCAAGTTACCGGAAGCAAAAGTTCTGTTTTGATAGTCAACTGTGATAGCTCGTCAGAAAAGAGTGCTGGTGCCATCGCACTATACTTTAATATTGATTTATCCAAAATCTTGTTTTAGTGGACTGACACCATGTTCTCATGCCTATTCTCTTCCGATTTTCATCTCTCACATTATGGATAGCCAATACTCGCTTTATCTCTGAGAAGAATCAGGAATAGTCTCAACCTGTGAGGCAATCTTCAAGTAAGAGCTTACCAGGGAGTATCTTCTGTTGGTGGATTTATGCAAAATCCTTGTTTACATGAAGCACACGGCTTCATCCGTAAAGTAACAGGCCTCTTCTGACCATAAAAAAAACTTACTATTAAGAGAGCATTAAAAATTCGGGGGTGCCCTTGAGCGGCGGAGGATAACAAGCTACACGAAATGTCTGAGCTATTGTTGCCCCCCCCCGGATTTTAGTGCTCTCGCATCGTTACATCATGCCATCCATGCCACCCATTCCTCCAGGCATACCGCCTCCAGCATTTTTCCCCTCAGGGAGATCTGCAACGATACGCTCTGTGGTCAACAGCATGCCAGATACGGATGCCGCATTTTGTAATGCAGTGCGTGTTACTTTTGCAGGATCAATAACACCTGCCACAATAAGGTCTTCGTATTCTTCTGTGGCAGCATTGAAACCGTAAGCACCTTCAAGTGTTTTAACTTTTCCAACGATAACGGACCCTTCACAGCCAGCATTGTTGGCGATTTGACGAATTGGCTCTTCAAGGGCTCGCATTAGGATGTTTCTGCCAAGTGCCTGCTCGCCTTCAACCTCAAGAGCCGCAAGCGCTCCAAGGCAACGAATGTAAGCGACTCCACCGCCAGGAACAACACCCTCTTCTACCGCTGCACGGGTTGCGTTGAGTGCATCTTCAACACGTGCCTTCTTCTCTTTCATTTCGATTTCAGTTGCAGCGCCAACATTGATAACAGCAACACCACCAATCAACTTAGCAAGACGCTCCTGGAGTTTCTCGCGATCGTAATCAGATGCTGTATCTTCGATCTGTGTACGAATCTGTTTAACACGGGCAGCAAGCTTCTCTTTGTCACCAGCACCGTCAATGATGGTGGTGGTGTCTTTGTCGACCACAATATGCTTTGCGGTACCCAGATCATCGATAGTGATATTCTCAAGCTTAATTCCGAGATTTTCGGTAATTACCTGTCCACCGGTAAGGGTGGCGATATCTGCAAGCATTTTCTTTCTACGATCACCAAAGCCAGGAGCTTTAATGGCTGCAACGTTAAGGTTGCCACGCAGCTTATTAACAACGAGGGTTGCAAGGGCTTCACCATCAACATCTTCCGCGATGATTAAAAGGCCTTTCCCTATCTTGACAACTGACTCAATAATTGGCAGCAGATCCTTCATGTTCGATAACTTCTTCTCAATGAGCAGCAGATACGGGTCTTCCATTCTAACTTCCATACGATCTGAATCAGTAACGAAGTAGGGAGAAAGGTATCCGCGATCGAACTGCATACCTTCAACAACATCAAGGGTAGTATCTATTGACTTAGCTTCCTCAACGGTAATCACACCTTCTTTGCCAACCTTATCCATGGCTTCAGCAATGATGTTACCAATGGTCTCATCACTGTTTGCGGAGATGGTTCCAACCTGAGCGATTTCTTTCTGCCCTCTGGTCGGGGTAGCAATTTCCTTAAGCTTGTTGACAACAACTTCTACAGACTTATCGATTCCGCGCTTGAGTTTCATTGGGTTGGCACCGGCGGCAACAAGTTTAACGCCTTCAGTATAGATAGCCTGTGCAAGAATGGTTGCGGTGGTAGTACCGTCACCAGTTACGTCGGATGTCTTGGCGGCAACCTCTTTAACCATCTGGGCCCCCATATTTTCAATCTTGTTCTTCACCTCGATTGCTTTGGCAACGGTAACACCATCTTTAGTGATGATCGGTGCGCCATAGGATTTTTCGATAAGGACATTACGGCCTTTTGGGCCAAGGGTTACTTTTACTGCGTCTGCAAGAATGTTTACTCCGGCAAGAATTGCCTCGCGGCCTTTCACGCCATATCGAATATCTTTTCCAGCCATTGGGTTTTCTCCTTAATTTTTAAAAACAGTTTATTATGGATCTTTTATCAGGCATGATCTCTTTCCCCCTTTACGGTTTCTTCTCGTAAAGAGTTATGCTTCCCCCGGCCGTCTCTTTTGCCTGATACATGGCAGAATCAGCAAGGGCCAGAAGGTCATCCAGGTTTGTTGCCTGCTCCGGGTAGAGACTCACACCGATGGAGGCAGAAATTGCGTAGGCAGTTCCATCAATCATAAAGGGCTGTTCCAGTTGCTTTAAGAGCTTATTGCCAATGGTGAAAATCTTTTCATCAATATTTTCTCCGGGTAGCAGCAGGACGAATTCATCCCCGCCCCAGCGACTGGCAGTGTCGGATGAACGCAACAGAGCCAGCAGCCGCTCGGCAACCCGCTGCAGCAACTGATCACCGACAGTGTGTCCGTCACGGTCATTGATGATCTTGAATTTATCAAGATCGATAAACATGACTGCTATTTTGCTCTTTGTCCGCCAGGCATTGGCGGCCGCCTGGCTGAACCGGTCATTCAACAGTACCCGGTTGGGAAGACCAGTGAGGAAGTCGTGCTGGGCAAGATGGCGTAGATTTTTTTCTTTACTCAGCCGATCTGTGATATCTGAGAAGATGGTAACATAGTGATCGACCTCATCATCAGCGTTTGTCACTGCAGTAACGGCCATCCACTGGGGGAAGATTTCTCCGCTTTTTTTACGGTTCCACACCTCACCGTGCCAATGTCCCCTATGATGGACAGTGGCCCACATATTCTCGTAGAACTTTGCATCATGCTTGCCGGAGTAGAGGAAATCCGGTTGTCGCCCAAGGATCTCTTCTGCTGCATACCCGGTTGTTTTGATAAAGGCCCCATTGGCCTGGAGAATTCGATCCTCCCCGTCTGTGATGATGATGGCCTCACCGCTGTATTCAAAGACCTTTGCCGAGAGATGGAGTTCCTCCTCACGTTTTTTATCCTCGGAGATATCACTGAGGATAACGGTGAATCCCTTTTCCTCAGGCCAGGAAAAACTGCCGACCAGGCAGCGAGCCCAGAAATCACTACCGTCTTTGCGAATCATCTTGAGAGTAAAGTTTTGTGAGCTGGTAGCTCCTGTCTCTTTTATGACGGCTAAGGAGTCACTCAAGCTGGGTAAAAATCTCTCCAGGAGAGCATCTTTATCATACCCCAGCAGCTCTTCAGCTTTGCCATTTAGCCAGATGATTTTTTCGCTGCTGTCCAGCACCAGCAATCCCGCATTGATCTCTGCTGCAATGGCCTTGAAAAAACTGCCTCTGCGTTGGCTTTTGCCGTGGGCAAACGCTGCCTCAAGACGGTATCGTACATCCACTGGATTGAGGGGGATGGTGATCACATCAAAGGATTTGATATGGCCCCAGCATTTTGCACACCCTCCATTGAGCAGGGAGGGTTCTATAACCAGGGTAAGAATGTCTTTGCTCCATCGCTGAAACTGGTCACAGGTGTGCGAATTATGCAAATCAGCGGTACCAAGATCCACTATCAGTAAATCCGGTGTGCTGCTAAAAGGAGTGACCGCACTTTGCTCAAGAAGTTTCTTGGCAGGATAAATGGAATCAAGCCAGATTGTTTCGACGTCCTCAAAGGAGCTGAGAAGGGTCTCGAATACAGAACGAATATCAGGTGAATCCGTGACAATGAGTACTTTTTTATGTGCCATAGGTGATGCCTCCCCGGAGAGTTTAACAGCCTGAATATTCAAAGACGCTTTTATCCCCATTTATCACACAATCAACTAGTTGAGCTTGTTTTTTATTACAAAAACCCTTGCTCCACCAGGAGACTGTCCTCTAAAAGATATTACAGTTTATTGACAACGAGCTTATACGTTGGGTCTTCCATCACATTGACCACGATAATCTTCTCGGCATCTTTGAGTATCTTCCTGCAGTCAGGACTAAGGTGCTTGAGATGGATTTTTTTTCCGGCTTTGTGGTAACGTTCTGTGAGCTTATTCAACGCATCGATTGCTGACATGTCCACAACCCTGCTTTCCTGAAAATCGATAACCACTTCATCAGGATCATTCGTCACATCAAACTTTTCATTAAACACAGTCACTGATCCAAAAAACAACGGTCCATAGATCTCATAATATTTTACCCCGTCCTCATCGATACTTTTTCTTGCCCGGATACGCTTGGCATTATCCCAGGAAAACATCAATGCCGAGATGATCACTCCGATAACAACTGCAAGCGCGAGGTTATGAAGTATTGCTGTCACTAATGTGACTAAGACCATGACGAATATATCTGAACCCGGCATTCTGTTAATGGTCCGCAGACTTGCCCACTCAAAGGTTCCTATCGCCACCATTATCATTAAGCCGGTCAGTGCTGCCATGGGCAGTTTTTCAACCAGGTTTGCTCCGAACATGATAAAAAACAGCAGCATGAGCGCCGCCACAACTCCTGAAATCCGTGTCCTGGCACCATTGGAGACGTTAATCAGACTTTGGCCAAGCATGGCACAACCACCCATACCCGAGAACACCCCGGATAACATATTGGCCGCTCCCTGCGCCATGGCCTCTTTATTTCCAATCCCTCGAGACCCTGTTATTTCGTCTATGATATTAAGGGTTAACAAACTTTCAATCAGGCCAACACCAGCCACAATGGCAGCATAGGGAAAAATAATAGCAAGGGTCTCAAAATTCAACGGGACATTGGGCAGATGGAATGGGGGGAATCCTCCCTGGATAGAGGCGATATCACCCACCGTTTTGGTGTCGATATCAAGGCCAATCACCACTCCGAACACCACCACAATGGCCAGCAATGAGGCAGGAACTGCTTTGGTCAATTTAGGCAGGCCCCAGATAATAAACATTGTGGTAAAAACCAGCCCCATCAAGACATACAAAGGTGTGCCTGTTAACCAGTCACCTGAAGCATCTTTAAACTGGTCCAACTGGGACATGAAGATGATAATGGCGAGGCCATTGACAAAACCAAATATCACAGGGTGAGGAACCAGGCGCATCAATTTTCCCAGACGAAAGGCACCAGCTGCAAATTGAAGGAGACCAGCCAGGACAACGGCAGCAAAGACATATTCCACCCCGTGGGTCTTTGCCAAAGAGACAATAACCACGGCGATTGCCCCTGTGGCACCTGATATCATCCCAGGTCGTCCGCCAAAAATAGCCGTAACCAATCCTAAAACAAAGGCCGCATAGAGGCCCGTTAATGGTGACAGGCCTGCGATTAAAGAAAAGGCCACGGCTTCAGGAATTAAGGCCACGGCAACTGTTACCCCTGATAAGATCTCAATCTTATAATCAACTTCTTGTGATGAATCGAACAAATGGAAATACTTTTTCATAGTAATTTAATTAAATGGTTAAATAGTTGTGCCCGAGATTGGGCAATAGTAAAAATGCTCTGTTAAAAAGGGGGATTCAGGTCAAATAAGAACTATTTGACTGCGTGAAAATCACTTCAACTAAACAGTGTGTTACAAAAATTCGATCGAGCTTCCTCAGGCCTGCGGTGGCAGCATAGCATATACGTTGACATATTTCCTGACTGCCCCGAGGACACGGAATAAACACAGCACACATCCCTGTCAGGATTCTGTGCTTATTAATATGCAGTATTTGACTGCATACTTACCATACAAGTTCTTTTTTTATCTTCGTCGACATCCAGAGAAAGATTTTTTCATAAAGTGCGTCCGTTTCCGGACTCCTGTAAATCCTTTTAGGGTGTTCACGGACAATTTTTTCTACTTCCTGGATTTGCTCGTCATTCTTATACAGGTCATCCTCATAGAGGATATAGTGGATCAAGACTGGCAGGCCGGGTATACCTTCGTCGCTTATTTTGGTTTTCTGGAGAAGATAGCTCCCCTGTCCGTAATATGTTTTGATAAAGAAATTCCCGCCTTTTATCTGTTCTTTATTGGACTTAATAATGGTGCTTAATTTGTCAATTATATGATTATAGGCAAATATATTAAGTGACATGGTTCTGCTCCTCACTCTTCTTCTGCATAGTTACTTTCCTTTAGCGTCTCTGTTTCAGGCCTTGCTGAAAAGGATTTGACGACGATCTCATCTGCATGCTGTCTGGCTCGGCACAGATCATAACGTGCCTGTTCCATCACCCACTTCTCCGCACTGGTGCCAAAGGATTTTTCCAGCCGGATAGCCATCTCCGGGGAAATACCAAAATGCCCATTAAGCAGGGCCGAAAGGGTCTTTCTCGAAATCCCCAGCCCTTTGGCAGCACTGGTCACGCTTAAGCCTAAAGGCTCAAGACAAGTCTCTCTGACGGTCTCTCCAGGATGTGGGGGACAAGAGCTGGGCACATTAATTCCTCAAGTTTTGGGGCACTGTTAAAAGAGTTATTTCTTACCGGCGACTATGTAACCCGTCTATGGGCAGGTGTCAACAATAAAAGATGTATCTCGTGGCCCGATTGTCGTTTTTTTTGAAAAAGCGTAACTGAGATTATATGGTAATTGAAATGTGCAGGAAGCACACGGTCTCATCCGTAAATCAACAGGCCCCTTCTAATCATAAAAAAACTTACCATTAACAGAAGACAACCAGTATATTTGATCAACATCTCTTTTGAAATACAACCAGGGATTCTAGGGCCGATCTGCCCGCCGATAATCACTGCCGGTATAACAAAGATCATGATGCTAAAGAGTTCTTCCCAGTTATTAATCAGGGATGTACGCAGTTCGTCATGTCTGAGTATCGCTGCAACGGCAACGAGGTTTGTAAGAAAAACAACAGTTACTACGGTTCCAATTGCTTCAGGATGGATAAAGCAACTTCTCTTCTGTAAATTCGACTATTCCTTTCGGGATTATCAGCTCCGTTGGTAGCACAGCCAGCTAAAGTGATCAAGTCCGTGCCCTACGGGTGTTCGTTCCTCACAGCCTTGACAACTTTAGCCGTCTGCACTGCACCTGAGGGTGGTAAAGGCGAAGGGGCGGTTCGCCGTATCCCCCTTGCCTCTGGCAGGGCTCCAACAA
>Ga0207996_1000168_pt1 | contig 59336 bp, 45 predicted proteins | sample AntAceMetag02UKG_FD_184773 | JGI IMG/M metagenome (GOLD analysis project Ga0207996, IMG submission 184773) | Saline lake microbial communities from Ace Lake, Antarctica - Antarctic Ace Lake Metagenome 02UKG (SPAdes) (version 2) | ecosystem: Environmental > Aquatic > Non-marine Saline and...
CATGGAAGGTACCTTCTCAAGGTTAAAGACAAAGTTGAGAATCCATTCTGGAATTAAACAATGGAGAAAAATCAGAATGATTGATGAAATTCTAGCAAAATAGCAACCAATTTTTGCCCTTTAAGCCTGTATTTATTAGAAGTAGTTTTTATTTTTACATCCAGCTTATCTTTGAGGATATCAGAATTACTATCTTGCAGCGATGATAAAAGTATCTGGTTCGCCACCTCTTTGACCATAGACTGATTATCAAATACTTTCCCCAGCTTTTCATACACGGTTTCTTTAATTTCGTTAAAAGCCCCTGCACTGGTCATACTTTCATTTACATTTAGCATAATCAATCCTCAAATTATTTTTGAATTAATTAGAAGAACCGCATGCTATCTGTAAAGATATTTTTATTTTGAAGAATTTCTTCCCATAGTACCCTGACCTGGTCTGGAATTTTTCTCTTTTATGTAGCTTAATCTTTCCAGATTAAGTTCTTATTATAAATCAAACTGGAAAGTTTGATCTACGTCTCATTGAAAATACACAGTAGACCTGCACGAAGGGGGACTACTTTTTTCCGCCTCGGGAGGACACGCTCAGTTACTTCAACAATATCACTTTATCAGTAAATAACTCATTATTTACTTTGAGTTTAACGAAATACATACCGGAACCTACACGATGACCATTCTCATCATTTCCTTTCCAGACAATACTATAATCATCAGGTCTGAATGTTTCGTCAACTAAAGTTTTGACCTTTTGACCTTTGATATTAAAGATCTCCAGTAATACCCTATCTTCTTGACTCAGCGCAAATTCTATATTCACTTCAGGATTAAAGGGATTAGGATAGATCCTCTTTAAACCAGTAACGGTTATCAACTCTGATTCGTCCGCATCAGAACTGCTTACTGGCACTATATCAGATGCACCATCACTATATACTGCCTGCACGCCAAATTCATATTCACCTTCTGGCAAATTAAAAGAATAAACCCTATCATCAACATTCTGCAGAGTATCATATTCAAAACCTTCAAAATATATCTGATAACCCGTTAGCTCAATCTGCTCACACCCTGCTGCTATCGGCACATCCCAATATATCCTGATCATATTTGAGGCTGGAAATATATCTAATTCTACATTCAATGGTTCATCATCCAGGTTATAGAGATATAGACTATCTATCGAGCTATTATATCCATCATCAACCTCAAGATATATTACAGCTTCTGGCATTTCTTCTGCTTCCGGTAAATGCACTAATGCCAATACACTATCCGCATCATCTATCTGCAATCCTGATCCTGTGCTCCATTGATAATCCAAACCATTCATGAGCGGATCAAGGCTGGTACTTCCATCCAATACAGCTTCCTCTCCATCTCTGGCATAAATATCCCCTCCGCAATCTGCTATGGGCTGGCAATAAACTTCCACCAGCATTGTATCAGATGATACCAACCTTTGCCAGTCATCTAAAGCATACACAGTTATTGTTTCCGTTCCCTGCCAGCCTGGCTCTGCTTCCAGTGAAAGATAAGGAGTATTTACCCAGGTTGTTATATGTTCACTGCCAACTGTGGAAATATCGAGCAACTCACCTTCAGCATCAAAAATATATTGCATAACGTCAAAGCTGTAATGCCCGAGGTTATTAAAACTATAGCTATCCGGCAGATTTATTTCCGGAGCATCATTTATCCCGGTTACATCTATAAATATATAATCATTATAAGTTTCACCACTATTAGTTTCCAGTTCTACCCAGACTTCATCAAAGCCAAACCAGTTCTCTTCCGGCTGCCAGTCTATTATATTGCCTGTAATCACACTTTCCAGATGGTCTTCACAATTTATGGTGATCTCACCACTCAATCCGTCCAAGTAATCTTCCAGATCCAGACTGATGGAAAAATCCTCATCGGTAACCAGATAAGCCGGCAGATCAAAAACATAATCCTCAATCCCGGTCTCAAATACTCCTATATCCCTGTGCCTGCCAATAATCTCTTCTGCCGGGATTAGATAAGTATTATAATCCCAGTCCAGATAAGCACACATTCCGTTGTCTATTCCAGGAGAACCCTCCTGAAGATGAAAGTCGCCATTTGCACTATCCATAAACAAAGGATCAAAGTCCAGATTGCCCTCACCCCAGAAATAATCCGCTCCTCCATAACATTCAATACCATCTTCTCCATCTTCGATTATACTGTGATAGATATCTAAATATAATGGATCTTCCATCCATATTTCACTATTCTCATTATCCCAGAATATTGTATTTACTATTCTATAATTACCACCATCATGTATATATATTCCACCACTTATTTCAGAATGATTATTAGATATCACGCTGTTGATCAACAAACAACTTGGACTGTAAGTTGCTATAGCAGCTCCTCTTCCACCTGAGTTATCATGTATCAGGGTTCTATTGATTACTATTTCACAATTCTGATCTAAGCACAATCCTCCCGCACCAGCAGGTTCACCGTTGTAATAATTTGCCGAATTTCCTCTTACTTCGCAATCTTCCATAATATAATTACCAATTGCAAGTGTCGCTCCTCCTGCCCCTGATGAAGAAAAGCCCAAAACTGAATTATCAGCTATCAGAGTGTTTCGAATTGCTACATTTTCTTCTGTTGTTATCCCCAATCCACCTACTGCACTCCAGTCACTTTCCACACTGTTACCTGTTATCTCACAATTATCAATAAAAATATCATCTATATTTGATAATTTTAATCCTCCACAAGAAGCACTGTTTGAACCTGAAATACTGTTATTACTGAATACGCAGTTATTCATTATCACATTATGGATAGTACTCATTTTACCCCCCCCCCCACTGGCTGATGAACCCCCTTCGCAATGATTATTAGTTACAGTAACATTATCTATTACTACCAAATTGATTCCCCGGCATAAATGTATTCCACCACCATAAGGGGAATTACCTGTAACAGTATTATTACTAATTTCCACATTTCGTATGATAATATCCTGCCAAGTAGGATGTATCATATTATATATATCTCCATCACCATAAATTCCACCTCCCCGAGGATGATATTCAGATTCTGATATATTATTCCTTATCTTTAAATTCTCCAGTTTTGCTCCACTTCGAAAAATGTGTATTCCTCCCCCTCGATAAAAATTCCCATTCCTGATAACAAAGCCACATAAATAGCTGAGAGTATCTTCTCCGCTTTCCATTCGTACTACGCTATCATTATCCCAACCATCAATGATAGTTGCTTCGATTGTTGATTGATATCCGGTAAAAATGTATTCTGAAGTTACAGTGATTTTCTTCCCCAGAAAGTTGATATTTTCATAATAAGTTCCAGGTGCAACTAATACGGTGTCCGTATCTACTGCCAGATCTATACCGTCCTGAATAGAGTAAACATCATTATCCCAGTCAGGAACATCAATCAACACACTATGCAGGTTTATAGCGAGGACAGTTAATAACAATATTAATAATAAAGTTTTTTTCATATCATCCTTCTTGGTTAGAATCCTGACGCCCCGTAAGAGACGCCAGGATTTTCGAGTCTCGAGTTACGAGTTTCGAATCACGTTACTTAATGAGAACAACCTTGTTAGTAAACAGCTCATCATTGATTTTAAGTCTTACAAAATACATACCTGATCCAACCCTATGTCCGTTATCATCCTTTCCTTTCCAGACTATACTATAATCATCAGGTCTGAATGTTTCGTCAGCTAAGGTTCTGACCTTTTGACCCTTTACATTGTATATCATGATCTGAACTTCTGAAAGTTCTTCCAATGAGAAAGAAACCGTAGTTTCCGGATTAAATGGATTGGGATAACAACAGAAATTATAGGGAACAGGTTCGATTGTTTCGCCTTTATTGAAGCTTAGAGTATAGAATTCACCGGGTTGTCCGGTAAATAAGGTATTACTTACAACAGGATAGCCGTTCTCATGAATTTGATAACTATCTTTTCGTTCATTTTCTCCTCTGCCATCATACCAGAACTCAAATTCAATCTCCTGTCCCTGATCTTCTTCCAGTATATATGCACATATCTGACAATTCAATCCTTCCACTACTTCAGCGCCCTGGCATCCACCGCCAACGTAAACAGCTACTTCATCAGGAACATCTGCCGGATCAAACTCCACGAAAATGGGAAGGTAATCAATCTCCTCTTCCCATTCGAAGTGTACAGCATAAGGTCTAATGATCGGTTCTGTATCGTCTCTGGAACTTTGCCATGGGAAACTTTGAGCACTGGTAGTTTTTAGTACTACCATATCAGTATAATTTAGATAAAGATCATCAGGATCACTGCTCCAGGGATCGCCTGTTGTCGCTCTACTTGTAGCCCATCTCTGAGTCTGGATCTTCACGCAGTCATTCAAAACAGCACTGGGTAGAGCATCTTCTGCAGACTGAGTATCATCAGGAAAATATCCTACCCAGGTATCCGCTCCTGCTGCAGTAGAAACGTCTTCTTCGTCGTCTACATCATCTCCTCTGGTAAATAATGCTGCATCGCTATCTTCCAGATTATAGATTTTGTAACCTTTCAAACTTGATAGATTTCCTGTACCTGACCAGGTATCAAAGAACTCGTCACTATCTTCATCAAGTCCATAGAACCAGGGATTAGTACCGCAGGTTTCATTAAACCAGCCGCAACTATCAGGTATATCATTCCAATGCCATCTTACTAAAGCTGTACTTACGCTTTGTCCTATATTAGAAGATCCTTCATTAACAGGCAATTGATCAAAACATATCCAGTTCCAGTTTGAACGCATTTGAAAGGGAGGTGTACCAAAGAGCGGCCACTCATATTTATACTGTTCATGATAGGCATAGCCCATATCTGCCATAGATCCATCATCGTCATCATAAGTAGAAGATCTGTTGCCTGCATCAATGCAGGGACTCAAGTAATCCAAAGTATAATCATCACCAGCAGCATTAACAAATTCAGGATCATCATTAATATTCTCATCTCCTGGATAAACGGTGTTTCCATCAACACAACTATAAGTTACGTCATAATCCGCAGGTATCTGAGGTGTGCTGTCATTATCCCAGATTATACTGTTGATAATTGTAAGGTCTATATCTTCTGTTCCTGCTGCTTCATATATACCCCCTACACCATTGGTCGAATTATTATCTGCAATAGTGACTTTATCCATGTTAATTATCAGATCATCCGCGGGATATTCTTGATTCATACCCATGGCACCTCCGTCCTCAGTTGCTGTGTTTTCATAAATCAAAACATTCTCTGCAGTAACTGTTGTTTCTTCATCAGTGGATTTTAAATAAATTGCACCACCGTATTTAGAAGTGTTATTTGCGAATATTACATTCTCTAAAGTCAAATCACCATCCATAAATCGTATTCCACCACCATTGATTTCGTTTGCAATTCCTGTTGTATTATTATAGATTGAAGTATCAGTAATTATTAAATCTGCACACCAGGAATTTATACCTGCACCAGAGGAAACAGAAGTGCAATCTCTGATTTCACATTCTTCAATCTTAATAGTTCTATCGCATGATACATGTATTCCTGCACCTGAGCCACCGTAACCATTGATAAGTGTCAATCCTCTTAATGTAGTAGTTGTATTACAATTCGAAGTGAAGTAAATACATTCTTCTGAATCATCTCCATCTACAATAACATCTCCTGTTCCACAATGTTCTATCGTCAAACCTATATTTCCGATAGTCAGATGTTCATAAGTACCGGGATACACATAGATAGTTTCTTCATTACTGGCATTGTCTATGGCATCCTGAATCTCATCAAAAGTAGTTACACCCCATCCTGGAGTGGCTGCGGTATAATCATCATCTACATAAAGCCTAGCGCTTAAAAGCAGCGGGATTAGCATAATTAGTGCTAAAACAAATTTTTTATCTTTACACATTATTATCTCCTGTGTATTTTTAAATCAGGTATTTTGTTAGACCAGCTGCCTGTTCATTCCAAGTGTTCAGGCAACACTTTATTTATGATATTTAATTCAATTAATATAACCATTTAGTATTCAGGATATTTTTATAATAGTTGGCTTCAAAAAAATGAAGACTTTCACCATTGCTGAGGGCTGTAACAGCTAATGTAATTATGTTAAATGGATCAAGTGCTGTCCAGGTACCTAGACCTTGAACAGTACTATCAACATACCAATTGGCAGTTAAAAAACTGTAACTGATAACAAACATAATAAACTCCTAAATACTTTATAAAAGTTTTATTATTTCTCTCCCTGTCAATATAAATAAGACAGGAAGTTCGATTTCGCTGAAAATCAGATTCTGATTTTCTCACCAAAATCACCGTCAGCCATAGCCGCATAGGTCTAACAGCTTCTTATTTCCAAACGTTTCCTTATGCATGTCTCCTCCTTTCTTTCTATTTGCTAAATTTATAGCAATGGAAAGTGAAATTACCTATAATAGGAATATAAAAAGTTCTCCATCAATTTCAAGTACGTAGAATTCATCGTCATAAACAACAATCGTAACTCCAGGATCATTAAGGCTTCCAGTATAAACCGGAAGATTTGAGTAATCGATAGGTGATGAATTCAACATATTAAAAAAAAGGGCTTGGGCTAAGATAATTACAAAAATAATCTTTTTCATTTTACAATCCTTTAATGTATTTACATATTAGTGTATTATGGAGTGAAAATGTTGCCGCAATACGGTGATAATCTTAATTTAATTACTATTTAATTTATTTATATATGTAACTTACATCAAATATATCTTTAGATTGCGTAAGTCTTCAAGCAGAAGAGCAGGAACATTTCTATGAAACTTCCTGCTCCTACCACCGGATGCCCCTTTTTCCCTGTCATAGGGAAGGAAAGTATGAGATTACACAGACAGTATATTTCCTCCTCTATTCCACTCTCTATAATTTCATCTGATCTTTTTTGAATATTTGAATTTAACTTCTTTGTTAATAAACGAGTTAAGTCCATCACCAGCATCAGCCAATTGCTTCATCATATTAATATTACCTTGACCGGCTTTTTCACTTCTATACTCATAAACAGAGCCATCCCTGAACTGGACTCTGATCCAGTCCTGACCATATTCATAAGCTGACACACCAGAGTCATGGTCAATATCACGATACTTTTGCATAATACATCTCCTTTTTGTTTTTTCTATCCACTTCGGCATAATTCAAATTTAGCAATGTTATTCATCCTGATAGTTGTCACATTCAGCTTTCCATAATTTATAGTATCTACTTAATCCTGTTTTGTCTCCACCTTTAAAATGACCTCCATTTTTCATTTTGTTAATCCATAAAATAAATTGATTAGCATATTCAGGTTTCCAATGATGTATAGTAATTAGATAGTTTTTTATGGAAGTTGTATTTAGTTCAATCCCATATTTAAAAAATGTACGAATATAAGTCTTGGCAAAATTATCATCAGATGAATGAGCTAATCCATCACCGATATTTATCTGGTTTGATAACTTATCAAGGGCAACTTTGAGAATACATGGCAGATCAGTTTTTGGTAATGATGATTGACCATTTCCATCATAGCTTATATTCCACCTTAGCATCCATTTTTCCAATTCACCTTTGTGGTTTTCAACTGCCAAAATATATGAAACACCTGTAATTGAGTCAATATGATCTGCTTCTAAATCTGATAAGTAAACAACCACTACCACATCATTAAGTTTGGGAGACTTATATGTCTTTAGTGATTCAATATATATTCTGACTCCCCTATATGAGTGAGTCTTATTAATATGATTAATAGTGGATCTGCCCAGAGATTGATCTAAGGCTAAACTATCTTTGACACCTGTTAAAATTACAAGTCTTGAATCTTTAGCCAGCTCTAAACCGGTATCAATTGCTTCTTTTAATGCACTATGATTTTTATCATATTCTGTAATAACAACCCTCTGTGTTATCATAAACCATACCTCCACACTTTGTTTTTATTCATACTATTCATTACATTAGTGCAAATTTTCTGAAAATGTTGCCGCAATAGGGAAATTAAGTGAGAAGTCCCCCTTCGTGCAAGAATGCGGAGGATTTGCAATGTGAAGTGAGACGTTAGAAGGGATGTCAGGAATCTAATCATCAAAGAGGAAAAGCCAAAACCTTCCGGATGGTCGAAGACCTCCTGAATGGTTGACCTGAGTCGCCTAAATGTAACATGCATGTATAGATTAAAAACAGTTGCCACCATCCCGGAGGTTTCCAACCATCCGGGAGGTAGTTTAATTTGGAGGAATTATGGTAGACCACCCGGTTGACTTCTATTATGCCGCTATCTCCAATAATTATAGTTAGTTAGGGCTAAAATAATGTGTGAAAACAAGGAGATGCCAGAATTCTAATCACGAAAGAGGAACAATTATTGCATTATAAAAATAAAAAAGAATGAGCAGGAAATATGAAATATCGTAATACCCTGATTATCATAATGCTTTCAGCCGTTTTATGGTTGATTGCAGCACCAGATCCTCCCATCGCTAATATGGTCTATCATGAAAATGTCGTCCATGGTGACACACTTGTCGATGAATATTGCTGGCTAAAGGATAAATCCCGTACCGATCCTGAAGTATTAGAATATCTCCAAATGGAAAATGATTACACCCAGGCAATGATGTCATCAACCCGGGGATTGCAGGATACTCTGTATAATGAATTTCGCAGCCGCATTCCTGATGAAGACAGTAGCATACCCTATAAACTGGGAAACTACTGGTATTACAGCCGGGAAGAGCCCGGGAAACAATATTCATTATACTGTAGAAAGTATAATGAAATGACTGCGGAAGAAGAGGTATATTTTGATCAGAATCTACTTGCAGTAAATAAGGAATACCTGGCAGTTAGCGGGATGAAAATATCAACTGATGAAAATATGCTGGCCTATCTTGCTGATTACACAGGGGCTGAAGTATATAATCTCTATATAAAAAATATACAAAGTGGAGATCTCCTGGCAGATAGTCTTGCCAATGTGGATGATATCTGCTGGGCAAATGATAATGAAACCCTCTTTTATTGTACTTCTGACGAATCAGGGAGAACAGATAAGGTCTGGTGGCATCGTCTGGGAACAGAATTCAATACTGATGAACTGATTTACGAAGAACCTGACAGCTCATTTTACTGCTATGTGTATAAAAGCAAGAGCCGGGAATATATCATCGTGGGCACTTCTTCCAAGACCAGCTCCGAGATCAGAATACTCAAAGCAGAAAATCCCTGGGGCGAGTTGCAGCTTGTGGAACCCAGGCGTCCTGATATTGAATATTATCTTACTCACCACGAAGATGAATTCTTCATCAGTACTAATGAAGATGCTAAGAATTTTAAACTGATGCGGGTAAATGAAAATACCCCTCAGCGTAAATACTGGCAGGAATTTATTCCTCATCGTGATAATGTAACCTTCAATATTTCCATCTTCAGAACTCATCTAATTTTATTCGAAACTGAGAATTATCAGAACAGGATCAGGGTGATCGGCTTAGATAATGATGAAGATTATCTGATCATGCCACCTGATGAAACTGCTATTCTGTATTCAGGATTTATGCCTGAATATAACAGTACCAGTTTCAGGTACCTGGTGGAATCTATGCAGTCGCCCTGGCGGAGCTATGAATATGATCTGATAACCAGAGATCAGATCCTGCTCAAAAAACAGCAGGTTAATGGCTATCAGGACGGAATTTACGTATCTGAAAGGCTATATGCAACTGCTGCCGATGGTGAGCAGATTCCCATCTCAATTGTCTATAATAAGGATACTTTCAGCCGGGATTGTAAACACCCCATGTTCCTGACAGCTTATGGAGCTTATGGTGATAATAGTAATCCTTATTTTTCAACTACAAAACTCAGTCTTTTGGATAGAGGTTATAGCTGGGCAATTGCCCACGTGCGTGGTGGGGGAGAAATGGGCAGACGCTGGTATGAAGCCGGCAGAATGGAGCACAAAAAGAATTCATTTACTGATTTCATTGCCTGCACAGAGTATCTGATAGCAGAAAATTACACTTCCTCAGAGCAACTGGCGATTGAAGGTGCCAGTGCCGGGGGTTTGCTGATAGGAGCCGTGATGAATATGCGTCCTGATCTATATGAAGTAGTGATCGGTGATGTCCCCTTTGTGGATATGATGAATACCATGCTTGATCCCACGCTTTCGGCAACTGTCTCTGAATATGAAGAATGGGGCAATCCCAATATCAGATCTGAGTTTGAATATATGCTGTCATACTGCCCTTATTATAATGTCAAAGCACAGGACTATCCCAATATCCTCCTGCTGGGTGGATTTTATGACCCGCGGGTTAATTACTGGGAGCCAGCCAAATTATGTGCCAAATTACGCAGAATGAAGACTGATGACAACCTGCTGCTGCTCAAGATCAATGATGCCGGGCATGGCGGTTCTTCCGGCAGGTATGATTATCTCAAAGAGATTGCCTTCGAATTTGCCTTTATCATTGACAGGTTGAGCGCTAATTGAAATAAGCCGGATTATAAAAAATTAGCAGGAGTGTGAATGTGCAGCATCCGGTAGTTGCCTATATTGATGATTTTGAACTTATTAGTGTCACCATCTCGCAGACAGATGAAAAGATGACATTTGATCCTGAAAGTTTTCTCCTTCAAAATGAAAATAATCAGAAAATAAATATAATTTTAGCAGATATTGAACCCCGGGAACTTCATGTTACAGGTGAATTCTATAACTGGAAAATCCTTCCTGAAGGCAGGATGCATTGGGATTCTAAGTCACATTACTACTATTGTGAACTCCCTCTTGATCTGGTTAAAGATAAAGCTTTCAAATTCATCGAAAATAGATTTATCTGGTACCCTCATGGTGAGAATCTTCGCATTAATGATAATTCTGGCAGTTTCTATCAAAAGGGATGTATGACCTGTGGAGACAAAGTACGCTTTATCCTTAAGAATAACATGTTCGGTTTTCAAAGTTTCAAGGTATTTTTGAAAACTGAACAGCAACTTATGCCAGACCAGACTTATTATCTCAGCTATCAGGGAAAGAACAGAATTAAGCTCCTCAACCGGGATATATTCAATCAGCCGGGTTTTTATTACAATAAAACTGATCTTGGTTTTAACTGGACTTCCCAGCGAACAATATTTAAGATCTGGAGTCCCGTTGCTGACGAAATGAAAGTATTGCTATTTAAAGATGCCAACCAGCAGAAGCCATTTCAGATTGAGTCCATGCAGCGAGCTCAAAAGGGAGTCTGGCAGGCAGAACTCCAGGGAGATTTCCAGAATTGCTATTATCTTTATGAGATCAGGATTGATTCTAATACTTATCGCCAGATAGATCCTTACAGCCGCGCCCTCTCTATAAACAGCACGCATTCAATGATATTTAATACTCAGAATACATATCCCAAGGGATGGGATGAACAAGATAATTTCACCCTTAATAGTCCCGTGGATGCCATCATCTATGAATTACACGTCAGGGATTTCTCCATTTCTCCTGCTTGGCAAGGACCCGAAAATACCCGTGGTAAATTCCTCGGACTTACCTGGTCTGGTACAATTGACAAACCCGATAAAACAATTACCATTGGACTTGATCATCTTAATGAATTAGGAGTTAACGTTATTCAATTGCTGCCTGTTTTTGATTTTGATACTGTAGATGAAACTGGTAACGACCCGCAAAAATTACGTAACTGGGGTTATGATCCAAATTCATATAATGTTCCCGAAGGCAGCTATGCTATAGAACCTGATACCATCCAGAGACTGGTGGAATTTCGCCAGATGATCATGGCCCTGCATAATAATGGCTTCAAAGTTGTGATGGATGTGGTTTATAATCACACGGCAAATGTAGGTGCACCATTTTCCGTCTTTGATACCTTTATGCCGGAATATTTTTATCGCATGGATAATGCCGGGCATTACACAAATGGTTCTGGCTGCGGGAATGAAATTGCTTCAGAAAAACCAATGGTGCGAAAATATATCATTGATTCCCTGCGCTACTGGCTCACAGAATTCAAGATTGATGGCTTCCGCTTTGACCTCATGGGACTCATGGACTTGCCCACTATGAAACAGATTGTTAAAGAACTAAAAAAGCTCAAACCTGATGTACTGCTTTACGGTGAACCCTGGGCTGGAGGTGCTTCTCCGCTGGAAAATCCCGCTATCAAGGGTACCCAGAAAAATCAGGGTTTTGCCGTGTTCAATGATCATTTCCGGGATAGTGTCCGCGGGGATACAGACGGCACAGCAAGGGGTTGGGTGATGGGAGAATTTCAGCTTAAACCTCAGATGATAAATGCCATTATGGGAAGTATTGATGATATTACTGCTTCTCCCACTGAAACAATAAACTACGTCTCTGCGCATGATAATTACACCTGGTTTGATAAAATAATCAGAACCCTGCCAGATCTTAGCATCAATGACCAGATCAAAACTGCCAGATTAGGACTTGCTGTCACTCTCACCAGTCAGGGGATTCCTTTCCTGCATGCCGGCTCAGAATTTCTGCGTACAAAAAGAGTTCCTGGTGCCAGTGAAGATGACATCAGAAATTCCTATAAAGCCAATGATGAGGTTAATCAGATCGACTGGGAGTGCAAAATTACTTACTATGATTTTTATGATTATATAAAATCCCTGATCGCACTCAGAAAAAAATATTCTGCCCTCAGATTGCGGACAGCTTTCCAGATCAAAAAAAGAATTTCAATTGTAAAAAAAGGTGTCCCCAAAAATCTCATCGCTATCTATATAAGTGGACTCAACAAAGATACCGACCTCATGATCATCCACAACCCCACTCTCAAATCAGTTGATTTAAAACTCCCCGAAGGCATCTGGCGCATAATATTTGATGATAATTACAAGTCCCGCCAAATAGAAGCAACCCACTTAGAATCATCCCTCACAATACCCCACCTATCCACAACCATCCTCGAACTGGACTAAATTATAATTTTGACTATCTGACTGGTCATATTTGTATAAAAGATGACTATTCAAATGGTCAGTATCTTATTGAAAATGACTTCTTAAGTTGTCATTCCCCAACTAAAATTATCAAAAGAATATAATCCATATAACATATTTCATCAAATTCCTGTATTAACGTATCATTTATAGTAAATATTAAGCTGACTTCAAATTGAACAACAAAGCACATACTGACATTTTTTTGTTAGATAGTGCTAAGTTGTTCCTCGTTAATGACACTTAATTAGCTCTATGAAAGGGATAGAAGGATGTTTTGGAAGCGAAAAGGGCAAAAAATTGCGGGAAATATGGAAAAATCAAAAAAAATGGTAAAAACGGTGAAAAAACAGAATTTGCAAAGAAGAACATGTGTTTATGTGGTGGCAAATATTTAGAGTATTAAAATGATAGTATTGCATGCGCAGGATAGATGGGGAATGCTTCTGTGGAAGAAACAGACAAAACTTGACAGATAGGGTAGCGGATTTTGAGATAGAAGCAGAAAGAAAATTAGAGTAAGGAGATTGCCATGGTGCATGAATACAAGCGTAGAGTATTTGGCTATGAATGCGATATTTATGGTCATTTGAATAATGCAAATTATCTGCATTTATATGAAGAGGCGAGGTCGATATTTCTGGAGGATGTTGATCTGCCGATCCGTAAACTGCAGGAACGGGGAATAGCGATCTATATAACAAAAGTAGAGTTAGAATTTATAAAGGGTATTCAATTGGAATCAGAAGTATTGGTTAAAAGCTGGGTAGTTTCAGGGAGCAGATTACGAGGTTTATGGCAGCAGGAAATGTATGTGGATGATGAATTATGCAGCCGCATTACAATCGAGGGAGTGTATGCTAATAATGGCAAACCTCGCAGGCTACCACGTGATATTTTTGAGATTTTTGAGCGGAGTATTGAGAAGTAGGGATTAGAAGTTAATATTTTAATAGATAGTTATTTAGTATATGTAAGTAAAAAGTTGCTGATAAAAACACAGAGTTGATTTTCATTAAGGCAATTAAAGAAATCGTTTTCATTGATCTCTTTTACTTTATTGCATAAAATAAGACCGAACAATGTGAAGAACTGGCAATAGTGATATTTATCGTTATTTTTAAGTTTGAAGCTGTTTTTTGCAGCGGATAATAAATGAGTTTTCAATAAGTTATATAAGCCCTGACCTGATTTGGAATAATAGAAAATCTTGGACTTTTCATAAGCAGGAATAATCTTCAATATTTCAGGTTTTAGAGGCTGTTCATTTTTCCAGGTTTTAAAATATCTGGCTGAAAAGTTAGCTTTATGCAGATAGAACCAGTATTCAAAACAGGGTTGAGATTCAATAATGTGGACATTTTCGTATTTTTGAGCAAATTGCATAAAATTCTGATATTTTGTCTTTTCTGCACCATCAAGTTTTGTATCCATATCAACCAAGCAGAAAATGTAGTCATAGATGTCTTGGGAGAGGAGATTTTGGAGTTTGTTTTTCATACCAACAAGATTTCTTCCTTCTTTAGGAAAAATATCGAAATTAATTCTTTCAGCGGATTTTAATTGCCGCAAATACCAGCCTTCAGTATCTCCTTCCGATATAATAGCAAGAGAGAGTGATAAAGGGCGAAGTTTATTCATTATCTTCTACAGGTAAAATTGCTGAACCGAGTACCGGTTTAGCGGAGAATTTACCAACTTTATAGGCACGATAGAAATTGAGTTCTTTTCTGATATCGAAATCTTTGAGTGAATACAATTCAGTAGAACCATCATCACGTTTATTGGTGAACCAGATAACGTCTTTACGGATATCTTCCTGATCTTCCAGAAAAGGCAGGTAGTGAGAAGTGAAGATAAGCTGAGAATTCTTTGTATTAAGCATAAAAGAATCAACGAAGAATTGGAATAACTCAGGGTGTAGAGAAGACTCTAATTCATCAATTATGAGAATCCCACTATACTTTTGAAAGTAACTGAGAATGACTGCATAGTTAAAATAAGTGTTGGTACCAGCAGATTCCAGATTCTCATTAAGTGGATATTCCTTATCTCCATCTTTTGTTTTTATCAGATGATTAAAAGTAATTTCTTTTTGTTCGAGCATTTTCTTGATCAAGTCTTCATTATCAGTTTTCATTTGATTGATAATTTCTTCTGGTATCTCCATTTTATCAACACTATAATCGGAGATATTATAATCTGCTCTTTTTAGATATTCAATAACATTAGACTTTAATTCTGGGTTCTCTTGAAGTATAATAAATGCAATATCTCTTAATCTCTCTTTTGATGAGTAGATTGGTTTTAAATGAGAAAAAAACCACTTTCGAGAAAGTAATAGTGTTTGTTCATCAAGTTCTACTTTCCCTACAGTGGCTAAAAGACTTCGATTCTTTATTAAGTAGCTTTGCAAAGCAGATTTAATTTTACCACTAATCTTAATTTTGCTTCCGAAATCTAGTTTTGATACTCCATTTTTATTTACGATACGAGTATAAACTTCAGCTTTATTGGGATTATAATGATACAATTCTTCCCTTAATATCTGAGTATCATTAAATATTATTTTATAATCAAATCGCATTTCATGATAGAATGATATTTCAAAAACAGAAGCATTATTTCTTGAGGTATGATCGAAGGCAAAGGCAGATCGATAAATTTTATCTTCTTTCTTTTGTTCATCAGTTATAACAATATCACGTAAATGCTTCATTGAAATTAATAAATTTGTTTTACCCGAAGCATTTGCACCGAATATGCCAGCCATTTTTAGAATTTTATATTTACCCAAAGTTTCTATATAGAAATTTTCTTGATTCTTGTCTGAATTGGCAATGAAAGAAATTGTCTCTTTCTCTTTGAAAGAGAGATAATTTGTGACACTGAAACTTAATATCATAATACTTCCTTAATTTATATGGTCAAAATGTAATTTAGTAAAAATAGCTGTCAATATATTTATTGAATCAAATATGCAAATAAATTGCAAATAATGATGGTAAACTAAATTTAATGAGGAGTTTTTAGAAATCTTCGATAAGCCAGATGTAGTATTTTGGCTTTGATGTATTAGTGAGATCGGTTGCCCAGGAGATATCAAATTTCAGGACGAAGTAACCCATGTTCATCCGAGGACCGAACCCGAACCCCATTTTGGGATCTACCAATGTACCTTTTGTTGAGAATTTAAAATCATCACCTTTATTCCAGACTGCCCCGAGATCAACAAAGGCAGAACCACGAATTCCATAAAGTCTGATCGGCAGGGGGAATGCGAGAGAGAGATTATCAATGAGAGGGAATCTAAATTCTGTGCTTAACAGGATTTTATTTTTACCGGTGAGTTCATCATCATCGAATCCGCGCACACCGTAGAAACCTGCCAAGTCAAATTCACTGGAAATATCACCATCAATCCAACCCGCAAGAAAGCGGTTTGCCCAGGCATATCGTTTAGCAAAAAAGAAATATTTACGAAGATCGGTATAAGCAGAGGAATATGATTCATCAGTGGAGAAGGCATGTCTGAGATTTAGATAACCCTTCCAGCCGGAAACAGGACCAACGTTGCCATAAAGCGAGTTATCATGAATGAAGCTGATCTGGGGTGCCAGCATCCATGCTTCTTCATTTGTATTAAGTCCTAAGTCATCGGGCAGAGTTTCTTCTATCCATTCATTGTGATAATCATCCCACCAGTCTCGATATATCTGCTGATGTAAAAAGGCGACTTGAAGTTCTGTGCGCCAATATTTATCAAAGGGATGAATGAATGCGCCAAAAAAACCTAGCTGACAAGTACGTTTTCGGAAATAATCATTGGAAATATTATTATCATAATAGATTTGATAGATGGTTTCATCATTAAGGTAGAAAACTCCACCACCGTAATCATTTCTGTGTTCCAAGTTCAAATATTGCAGCAGGATAGATGAATTTTCGATACTGCCAGTAATATTCAGGCTGGTATAAACTGAGTGATTTCCTAGTATATCTGAAGCCCAGAGGTCCAGCATGGCATAAGTTCCCGAGGAGCCGTATGCAAGTCCACCCCATAAGTAATCTACTTTCAGCTTTGTTTTATAGGGAGCAATCTCTGGCTCATTGGGTAACTCAGGCATGCGATCTATCTGGCGATTATATTCCACGATAGTAGTATCAGGGCCAAAATCAATATCAATGTCATACATTTTTGCCAGTTCAGGATCAATCTTGCTTTTGGAACTGCGTTTTTTAAAGGCAAGATTGGTTTTGCCAAAATTGCGGATACGGTCAATATCGAACATTTCCCAGAAATCATCATTGAATTCAACCTGCATCGGGAATTCATAATCAGTCCACACAAGGCTATCAAGAGGAGCGGAGATTTGATATATATCCCAGGCACCATTATAGAAGCAGGAAAGAATTAGATTTTCGTCTTCAGGACTAAGGTCAAAGCTAAGAACCCCCGAGATGAGACTGGTTACCTGAGCCTGAGCAGCATTGATGATATCGACGATTTTAATATTTGCTACCTGATCTTCATGTGAAATATAGAGGATCTGAGAAGAATCAGAATTCCATTCGGGATTATAGCAATCGCTGCTGCTGTGGGTAACCTGATAGAATTTAGTAAGGTTCAGATCATAATAATAGATATTCTGGATACAATTATCAAAGATATGGATTTTATCCTGAGCGGTGATAGGAATGCGTTCTGAATAGAAGGCGATTTTTGTGCCATCAGGTGACCAGCGAGGTGCTCCATCATAATAGCGATCATCAGTTAATCTTTGCAGGTTTGCAGTTTTCAGGTCATAGACAAAGATGTCTGAATCTGTGTCTTTGATGCCACTGAAGACAATTTTATTACCATCAGGTGAAATATCAATTTCGTGAATCACTTTGACAGAATCAAATTTTATGGTTCTGATAATATCACCACTATCAGTATCCAGACAATATATGCGGTCACCAAAAGAAGTATTGGCAGCAAAGGCAATAGTGGTGCTATCGGGGAACCAGGCGATATTATTTTTCTTAAAATGAAATTCTTCTATTTTGCCATTAACTCCGCTGCGTATAAGCTGAGTAGTTTTTTCCAGATCAAGCCTGTCTTTAAGGAAAATAGCATCAGTGATTTTTTTATTGGAAAACCAGGTATAGTGTATACCATCAGGCGACCAGCGGGGTGCCATATTCATAGAAGAGCCATCTTTTTCTGAGAAAGTGAGTTTTTCGCAGGCTTCATCAGGTGCCTGGTAGTCATTATAGATCTGGAAGTATTTGCGTTTAAGATAGTTTTCCCAGCGAGTTTGCAGGTCAATAAAGGTTAAATTGAAGATCTTTTTGGTAAAGTTATCAGATTTTGTTATTCTGGCAGAGTAAAAAATTTCCATAACTTTATCTCTACCATATTCATCTTCAATAAATTTAAGGAATGATTCACCTTCGCGATAAGCATAATATCCACCTACTTCATTGAGATTGATCAGGTTATTATTATAGATCAAATCCATAATGAACATGTTATTATAAACGCTTTGACCGTTAACGGAGATAAATTCCGGTAATCCTTCAGAAAGCCAGAAGGGAAGTGAGCGAGTAGACATTCTGCTGCTGTAGGAAGATGAGAGTTCATTAACATAGGCATGCGTTAATTCGTGGATAAGAGTGGATTCCATTTCGCGATAGCTGCCCGAAAAAGGCATTACCACACGATTTTGCATACTTTCAGTGAAGCCACCAACACCTTCAGAGAGCAGGTTTGAGATGACATTGGTTGCCTCAAAATCTTCGTGTGAATTATAGAAAATTATCGGTATCCGCTGTTTAATGGGAGTGCGGAAATCATCTCTCAGATAATAATAAGCTTCTTCTGCACAAAGGGCTACTATCTTGCCAAAATTATTATCATCACTGGGATAATAGATGTCAAAGTGCATTGTCTGTATTTTATTCCAGTTGGTTTTTTCTGCCTGGATTTTGTTCTTACCATAATATTGGGCAGAAAGAGAGAGTGAAATAAGGAGATATAAAAATAAAAATAATGATTTTTTCATAATTAAAACATCTTTATACTAAGGTACTTTTTAGGATTTTTTTTGATATTCTGGATGAGACTGTCCAGGCTGGCAGTGGAGCGCAGCAGATTCTGATATAATTCGTCATCTTGCGTGAGTTCTGAGAAAGTCGAGTCTTTATTTTGGATCTGCTCAGCAATTATATTGATCTTTTCTGAAAGCAGACGGATAGAATCACTGGTATGAGTCAGATTTGTAATTAATTCATTAGAGCCGGAAATAGTACTATCGATATTATCTTTGTTTCTGGAGATAATATCGGCAATTTGCTGACTGGTCTGGGTGAGGATAGTGACTGTAGTAGTGAGATTCTCATCGTTTTTTATTATGAAATTATTGGCATTATGCAAAAATAACTGAAGACTGTCCGCTGCCTGAGAATATTTATCAAAAACATTGTCAGGATCGTTGAAACTGGAAAGTAACTGCTGTAATTCCTGGATCATTTTACTGGCTTCTGAAGTGAGGGAAGTCAATCCTGCGATAAATGTCCCTTGCTGGATTTGTGATGTCTCAAGCAGTTGTGAACCTGTGCCTGGCTGAATAATAACTCTGGTGCTACCCATTAGTGAAGTATCCTTGATGGAAAATGTGGTTCCTGTTCTGAGAGGTTCCTGCAGTTTTACTGATACAGAAACAAGCACTTTGCTACCTTTAAGGCTGATATCAGTAACTTTTCCACTATTTATTCCCAAGATGAGCACTCCATCACCGAGTTCTAAACCAGATACTTCAGGGAAAGCAATGGTAAACTGAGTGAGATCACCCTTTTCCAGATAATTAGTGAGCCAGAGATAACCTGAAACAAGTATAACAAGACTGACGATTACAAATAGACCTACTCGGAAGCTTGTCTGATTCTGCTTTTCATTAAATTTCATAGTTTTACCTTTCTGTGGAATACAGAAATTTCTTTATCCTTTTATCCTGAACATTTTTATAATTGTTATAGTTACCGTCAAAGATAATATTATTATCTGCCAGCATCACAATCCTGCCGGAAATTTTCTCGATGCAATATAGATCGTGAGTAACAATCACGGTAGCAGTGGAATGAGTGTGGTGGAGCTTACTGATCAGACTAATGATCTCAGATGCCATCACAGGATCAAGACCTGTAGTGGGTTCATCATATATAATGTACTGCGGGTTAGTAATAATGGCTCTGGCAAATGCGACCCGCTTTTTCATTCCTCCGCTTAATTCTGCTGGCATTCTATGAAGAATATCTGTAAGCCCAACCAGTGCCAGCTTTTCTTTCACCAGTTTTTCTATTTCCTGGTGAGAGAGTTTTGTGTGCTCAAATAAAGGCAAAGCAACGTTCTGAAAGACATTCATGGAATCCAGAAGGGCACTTCCTTGAAATAGCATGGCAAGGTTTTGACGTATCTTGATGGCATCCGGTTTACTGCTTTCTACTAATTGTTTACCATCAATAATAACTTTTCCACTATCAGGGATTAATAAGCCGGCGATGATTTTCATCAATACGCTTTTACCGCACCCGCTTTGACCAACTACAAGAATAGTTTCTTTATCATTTATATCAAAACTAATATTCTCAAGAACTACCTGTTTATCAAAGGAAATGCTGACATTTTTTATCTGGATCAAGAGAACACCTCAATAATTAAGTCGTCACCGACGGAATTTACAGGAATTCCGCGTACCAGATCGCCAACTGTGCCTGAGTCCTTTGCACAGTGTATCCTGATGTAATGATCGCTCAAGCCGGAAATTCCATGGATTGATTCGCTTTCTATTATTGCTTTTAGAATCACTTTGTTATCGATTAGTTTTTGTCGATAGGCAGCTTTTTTTTGACCTGATAATGCCGTAAGTTCCTGAACACGTTGATGACTGACTGTACCATGAACCTGTTCCGGCATATCAGCAGCAATTGTATTTGGTCTGCGAGAATAGGGGAACACATGGAAATATGCTAATGGTAATTCTTCCAGAAAAGACCTGGTTTCAAGGAAGATTTCATCAGTTTCACCAGGAAGTCCAACTATCACATCAATTCCAATTGCAGCATAAGGAGATATTTTATTCAGCTCAATAATAAGTTTTTTAAACTCATCTTGTGAATATTTTCTTCCCATGTTGTGAAGAATATTGTCACTTCCAGATTGCATAGGTATATGAAAGTGAGGACATATTTTATCATTGCTCTTGATTAAATTTATGAGATTCTCTGTAAATAATTGTGGTTCAATAGAAGATAATCTGATAAGTTCGATCCCGGGAATAGTTTGAATATCCATGATAAGGTCTGTCAAATAGTAATTATCATTTTTGTCATAACCATATAATCCCAGATTGACACCAGCCAGAACAACTTCCCTATACCCATTATCAGCCAGAATATTGATCTGTTGTATAATATTTTGCGGATTGCGACTGCGAGAAGGTCCACGTGCAAGAGTGACAGCACAATAAGCGCAATTATAATCACATCCATCCTGAACTTTGATAAAAGCTCTGCTCCTATTCAGCATTGAAGAGGTTGTTTGTTCAGCAAAATTATGCTCATTTTTAATATCGGCAAAACCGGGATCTTCCAGGGATTGCAGTATCTGATAGATCATATTTTTGTGATTATTATCAATAATATAGTCTATAGGTCCCAGTTTATCTATGTCATTATAGTTCAATTGAGCATAACATCCGGTGACAATTATCATAGAATCTGGTCGTTTTTGCTTATGATCTAATGCTTTTCTGATAGCATTTCGGCTCTTATAATCGGTTCTATTTGTAACTGTACATGAATTAATCAGGTAAACATCTGCCTCTTGATTGAAACGTACCTGTTCCCATCCAGCTTGAATAAAATCATTTATGATGCAGATAGTCTCATATTGATTTATCTTGCAACCATAGGTGAGTGCAGCTATTCTCATCTGATCAGGAGACCATTAATCTTCAATCTCAGTAATACTGATACCCAGTTCTTCAAGCTGCAGAGGATCTACAATACCTGGAGCATCACTCATCAAATCAACTGCCTGCAGGGTTTTTGGAAATGCGATAACATCTCTAAGGCTTGCAGCATATGTTATCAACATCACAAGACGATCAATTCCCGGAGCAATCCCACCGTGGGGAGGAGTTCCATATTTTAGGGCATTAAGGAAAAAGCCAAATTTCTGCTGTAATTCGTCTTCTTCAAACCCCAATACATCAAAAATCTTTCGCTGAATATCAAGGCGATGACAACGAATACTACCTGATGAGAGTTCCATTCCATTACAGACCAGGTCATAGAGCTGACCTTCAATCTGGTCGATTTTAGCCTCATCATCAAAATAATCAAGATGCTCTTCACGTGGCATCGTGAACATATGATGCATTGTTTCCCATTTTCCAGTATCTTCATTTTTCTCAAATAGCGGGAAATCAGTAATCCAGAGAAAATTAAATTCTTTTGGATCATAGAGTTTAAGCTCTCTGCCAAATTGGTTTCTGATCTCAGCCAGAACTTTAAATACAATCTTTTCAGTATCTGCGGCAAAAAGAATGAGGTCACCATCATTTGCTTTGGTGACGCTAAGTATATTCTGAACTTCCTTTTCCGAGAGGAATTTACTTATCCCGGAAGTGAGACCGCCAGATTCAACCTTACAGTATGCCAATCCCTTACCACCGAGATGCTTGGCAATATCAGTAAGATTATCTATCATTTTGCGGGAATAACTGGCACATCCGGGAGCAACTACGCAACGGACTGAACCACCACTCTGCAACGCTCCGCTGAATACTTTAAATTCACTTTTTGCCAGGATAGCAGAAAGATCAATAAGTTCCATCCCAAAGCGCAGGTCTGGTTTATCAATACCAAAACGCTCCATTGATTCACGATATGTAAGTCTTGGGAAGGGAATAGGTAGTTCGATATCAAGGCATTTTTTATATATATAGTGAAATAATTCTTCATTGATCGTGAAAATATCTTCCTTGGTCACGAAGCTCATTTCCATATCAAGCTGAGTAAATTCTGGTTGTCTGTCAGCTCGCAGGTCTTCATCACGGAAGCACCTTGCTATCTGAAAATAGCGATCAAAACCTGAGACCATAAGTAACTGCTTATAAATCTGCGGGCTTTGGGGAAGGGCAAAGAATTTGCCTTTATGTATCCGACTCGGCACCAGAAAATCTCGTGCTCCTTCTGGAGTGCTTTTCATTAGCATAGGAGTTTCGATCTCAAAAAATCCTTTCCCACTAAGAAATTCCCGGATAGCAAAAACCACGTTATGCCGCATGATGATCTTATCTCTAAGAGCCGGACGCCGCAGATCAAGATAGCGATATTTTAGCCGCAGATTCTCATCAGCCATCAGCTTCTCATTTACCTGCACAGGTGGTGGGGCAGAATCATTTAAGATCAGCAGTTCAGAAGCTTCTATCTCAATACTTCCAGTAGGCATTGATTTATTAATATTTCCAGATTGACGTTCACGTACTATTCCCGTGACCGCTACTACATATTCATTTCTGATCTGATGAGCCTTCTGTTGCAATTCAGCGTTTTCAGGCTGGAAAACCACTTGGACAAGAGCAGTAACATCTCTCAAATCGATAAAGATCAAGCCTCCCAGATCACGACGTAGATGAACCCATCCCATCACTGTAACCTTTTCACCTACCAATTCTTTTGTAAGATTGGCAGCATAATGACTGCGCTTATTATTACTTAATAAATCAAGCATACTATCTCCAATATTCCTTTATTTTTATATTCTTTTAAGAAATTGAGAAAGAATTTCACTACACTGCAATTGTCAAGCCAGAAATATCTTACTGGTAAGAATAAAAAAAGCCCCGCTATATAACGGGGCTTTTTATTCATAAACTGACTCAACGCCTGAATTTCATTTGCTGAGTTTTATATATTAAAGTAAGTTCATCATTTTTGATGTTTGCTTTGGGAAAGAAGAGATAACCTGTACGTTTTGCCTGGGGAAAAATGTCACCAAAGGTGAAAGAATCACTGATCAGATTTCGTTTGGCTCTTCGCCATTGTTCAAGAGTATCTGTCTGATCATTTATGGTAACCATCTTTCTGTCATCCTGTTCATCAATGTTTCTCATCACCAGGTATTGTAATTCATTATGGAGTAAAATATCCTCGATTTGTTCTACTGTGAGCGGATCACTTTGATTGCCATCTTGATCCAGAAGCGCAAAATCACTGCTGATAACGTTAAGCTTTTTTCCAGAACGATTTTTCACAGTAACATAAAAAGTGGTAAAATAATCATTGAGATTTTGCGGTTCACGTACCCAGTAGCGGTTTTGAGCAACTACTTCCGCTTCATCATCCTGATATAGATATGCGTCATTGATCACCATCAATCCTTCCCCACCTATCGGCAGGTATCGGGAAGCACAACTTGCGATCAGCAACATGAGCACTACAATCAGAACAATCTGCAATAACGTTTTCATTTTTACCTCTATCTGTTTAGAACTCTATCTCTTCCTGTACTGCGGGACGATCTTTTTCATCGAGATTATTTTCGGATTCATCCTCATCAATATCATCTGTTTCTTCGATTTCCTCAGCTTCACTTTCATCATCAATGCCCTCATCAGAAGAATCAACGATAACTTCATTTTCGTCCTGTTCCGTATCTTCAGTTTCTATCTCATTGCCATTTTCATCACCCTCTTCACCATCATCCTCAGAATCATCTGGTGTGATCCGGGCAATATCATATACTTTGTCACCTTCATGAAGGTTGATCAGGCGTACTCCCTGAGTGGCTCTGCCAATCACAGATATCTTATCAACACTCAATCGAATGATCATGCCTTCCCGTGTAACGATCATCAGATCGTCATTATCAACAACTTCCAGCAGAGAGATCAGTTTTCCGTTACGGGCGCTTGTGCGAAGTGTGATCACTCCCTTGCTGCCACGTTTAGTTTTACCATAATCTTCCACAGGACTGCGTTTTCCATAGCCATTTTCACTTATTGCCAACAGGGTTCCTTCGCGTTTGATTATTACCATAGCCACTACTTCATCACCCTGTCTCAGGCTGATACCACGAACTCCACGGGAATTTCTGCCTACTGAACGTACATCGCTTTCATCGAATCTATTAGCATACCCAAATCTTGTAGCCAGAATTATGTTATTATCGCCGGTAGTCAGTTGGGAATCAATCAATTGATCACCTTCATCCAGATTAATGGCAATAATTCCAGTCACCCGAGGTCTGCTGTAAGCTTCTAAAACGGTCTTTTTCACAGTACCATGTTTAGTTACCATGGTGATATTCCAAGGTTGATTGAAGTCACGCACAGTCACAAATGATTCAATTTTTTCATTTTTTTCTATTTGCAGCAGGTTCACAATTGCCTTACCTCTGGCAGTACGACCTACTTTTGGCACCTTATGCACCTTGAGCCAGTAACACTTGCCCAGGTTAGTGAAGAAGAGAATATAGGCATGAGTAGAAGCCACAAAGATAGATTCAACAAAGTCTTCCTCTTTAAGATTTGATCCGGAAAGTCCTTTGCCACCACGTCCCTGCTTACGGTATGTATCGCTTGGAAGACGCTTGATATAGCCTTCATGCGATATCGTAACTACCATATCTTCATCAGCTATCATGTCTTCTGTTTCAATATCTGCTGAGCCTTCCAGAATTACTGTTCGGCGGGGATCATCATACTTGTTCTTTATTTCTAAAGTTTCTTCTTTAATGATTTCCATCCGTAATTCCCGAGTTGCCAGTATATTACGCAATTCTGCCACAGTAGCTATAAGCTGAGTATATTCGGCTTCTAATTTCTCACGTTCCAAGCCCGTAAGTTTCTGCAATCGCATATCCAGAATTGCTTTCGCCTGGATTTCACTGAGCTTAAATTTTTCCTGCAGGTTCGCACTGGCTTCTGCTGTACTGGCTGAAGCGCGGATAGTAGCAATGATATCATCAATATTATCAAGAGCGATACGCAACCCTTCTAAAATGTGCAAACGGCGTTCAGCATTATCCAGCTCAAATTTGGTGCGGCGAACAATCACTTCATGCCGGAATTTAATAAATTCCTCGATCATTTCTTTCAAGTTCAATACTCTGGGAATTCCACCAACCAGACAGCGGTTATTAACACTGAAACTGGACTGCAACTGAGAATATTTATACAGTTTATTTAAAACTGAGTTGCCTTCATGATTACGCTTGATGAGGATCACCAGTCGCATTCCCTGACGTCCACTTTCATCTCTGATATCAGAAATACCTTCTACTCGTTTTTCTTTTACCAGCTTCACTATTCTTTCTATCAATAGTGTCTTGCTCAGCATATACGGTATTTCCGTAACGATAATAGATTCAGCACCATTGTTTTTGGTCTCTATTCCTGCCTTGGCTCTACAAATCACTCTGCCATGACCAGTCTCAAAATAATCACGTATCCCGCTCTTGCCAATTATATAACCACCAGTTGGGAAATCCGGTCCTTGTACGTAATTCCGCAGATCAGCAGGTTCCATATCAGGATTATCTACCATGGCAATAATGCCGTCACAGATTTCGTTGCAATTATGGGGAGCCATATTCGTTGCCATACCCACAGCTATTCCAGAAGAACCATTTACCATAAGATTAGGAAACTTGGAAGGAAATACTTTAGGTTCCTGACGGGTGTCATCATAGTTTGTCTGATAATCTACTGTTTCCTTTTCAAGATCAGCCAGCAAATCTACTGCAGCTTTCTGCAGTCTGGCTTCTGTATAACGCATGGCAGCAGGTGGATCACCATCCTGACTACCAAAATTACCCTGTCCATCTACCAGCATATAGCGCAAACTCCAGGGTTGTGCCATTCTCACTAAGGTCGGGTAGATCACCTGCTCACCATGAGGATGATAATTACCTGAAGTATCACCAGAGATTTTTGCACATTTACGAAAACCTTTACCAGGGGTAAGGTTCAGTTCGTGCATGGCAAATAAAATTCTCCGTTGAGAAGGTTTCAAACCATCCCGCACATCTGGCAGAGCCCGAGACACGATCACGCTCATGGAATATTCCAGATACGCTTTCTTTAATACTTCGTCTATTTCTATTGCTTCGATTCTTGATCTATCGTGTATCATCTATCCCCCTAAACATCTATTTCCGCATATACGGCATTTTCTTCGATGAATGCCCGGCGCGGTTCCACGTCTTCACCCATCAGTATGGTGAACATTCGGTCTGCTTCAATTGCGTCATTTATGCGAACGGCTGTGAGTATCCGGCGTTCCGGATCAAGCGTGGTTTCCCATAACTGCTCAGGATTCATCTCACCCAAACCTTTGTATCGCTGGATATGCAAGCCCTTGGAACCACCAAATTCTTCTATTACTTTATTGCGTTCATCCATGGAATACACGTATCGCTTGCTCTTGCCTTTGCGGATCAAAAACAGTGGAGGACGTGCTATAAATATATGACCTTCTTCTACCAATGGACGCATGTAACGGAAAAAGAAAGTTAACAGCAAAGTGGCAATGTGCTGACCGTCCACATCCGCATCCGCCATGATGATCACTTTGTTGTAGCGCAGCCGGCTGATATCAAATTCCTGACCTATTCCAGCACCAAGTGCCAGAATGATCGGATGTATCTTCTCATTACCCAATACTTTATCTATGCGAGCTTTCTCCGTGTTCAGCATTTTGCCCCATAATGATAAGATCGCCTGAAAAGTTCGGTCTCTACCCATCTTAGCAGAACCACCAGCAGAATCTCCCTCCACCAGGAATATCTCAGTCTGGGAGGGATCCTGAATTGAGCAATCTGCCAGCTTACCTGGCAGGCTGCCACTTTCAAGAACTGATTTACGTCGGGTAAGCTCTCTGGCTTTCCTGGCTGCCTCACGACTGCGAGCTCCCAATTGTGCTTTCATGCAGATTGCCTTGGCTTCCACAGGATGTTCTTCAAAATAGGTCATCATTTTTTCATATACTACTGAACTGATAACACTTTCCACATCTGAATTCTGCAGCTTTGTCTTGGTTTGCCCTTCAAATTGAGGATTTCCTACTTTTACAGATATTACTGCCGTAATTCCTTCTCTGATATCACTACCCTGAGGCATAACTTTCTCTTTGCTCATCGAAGTATCGTTACGGATATAAGTGTTTACTGAACGTGTGAGGGCTGCCTTGAATCCACTTAGATGTGTTCCTCCCTCTATCGTGTTGATATTATTGGCAAAACTCAGGATATTTTCCTGATAGCTTTCATTATATTGCAAAGCAACTTCAAAATGAATATCATCCCTGCCACCTTCTATGAATAATGGTTCTGCAGCCAGGGGCTTTTTATTCGTATTCAAATATGCCACAAATTCGATTATACCACCATCATATTTAAATACATGGGTCTTTTCGGTTCTTTCATCTTTTAACGAGATTTTAAGACCTCTATTCAAAAATGCCAATTCACGTAAACGGACACTGAGATAATCAAAACTGAATGTTGTCGTCTCAAAGATTGTGTTGTCAGGTATGAACCGAACCATAGTACCAGTTTCTTCTGGATCCATGCCCTCTTCAATGATTTCCAGCTTTGTCTCTGGAATACCTTTGCAGTATCTTTGAAAATAGCGCTTACCGTTTTTCTTGATATATACTTCCAGTTTTTCTGAAAGCGCATTTACCACTGAAACCCCAACTCCATGAAGTCCGCCGGATACCTTATAGGACTTATTGTCAAATTTACCACCAGCATGCAATACAGTCATAACCACCTCTACTGCCGGGATCTTTTCAACTTTATGCATCTCTACAGGAATACCGCGTCCATTATCAATGATAGTGGCATAACCATCGCGGTGAATAATTACGTCAATCTGATCACAAAATCCACCTAAAGCCTCATCAATACTATTATCTACTACTTCATAGATCAGATGGTGAAGCCCTCGCTCTGTCGTACCGCCAATATACATGGCAGGACGTTTCCGCACTGCCTCCAGTCCCTTCAGCACCTTGATATTACTGGCATCATAATTATTATCAGTCATATGCTCCTCACAGAAATTTCACCTCAAATTAAGTGAATTTCTAACTTATTATTTCAAGGGTCATTTTATCTGTTTCTCAAATGATGTCAAATATTAATTATATTAATAAGTTAGCCCTCTTTTATGCCAATCTCACCTCTCCTGCTTTAAAGGTCATATCTTACTGTAATATAATACTTTATAGATTCCATCTGAAATTCAGCTATTAAAATGACCTTTAAAACTTTTTTTATCCCCTTTATAAAGCCGTTTAAACCATTTAATCCCAAAAATAAACTTTTAAGCTCAGATGTTGATTATTATTGTATTTGGCAAATCTATATCCCTGATATAATACTACTTAGACATAGTACATACTACTGTATCATGTAAGTATATCATATAAAACCCTATATAATATAAGGATGCATGCTAATTTTCAGTAATAGTATTATATATACCTGCTCGCATTGTCTTCACCTTAAATCTATATATCCCGAGAAGCATCAGCAATCGCATTGTATAGGTTTTATAGGATCCTATAAAACCTATAATCAACCCTCTCAGAAAATACCTCCATTTCATCAACTTAGAATCCGAGAGAAGCAATAGATTTCCCGGACAGACGACGGCATAACATCATAATGTTATGCCGTCGTCTGTCCGGAAACTAAGGAGGATATCTATAGCTGCGGGGAGACTTGTGGTGGGGGTTTTGAGGGAATATGGGTGGGATTTGAGGCGACGAGATGCTGGGGGTGCTCATTGTAACTAGAGCATCCCTGCTCTGGGTGGGGGACAGGAGGCAAGACCAGGGATGGTCTTGATACAACGGGTCCCTGGTCTTGGATTAAAATTTACTTATCAGTTTTTAAGCTATTTAATATCTTTGATGAGGAAATCGATAGTATCCTGGCAGATCTGGGAGCTATTTTCAATGGAAGTGCTTTCTACATAGACTCTAACGATGGGTTCAGTGCCGCTTTTACGGATATGTATCCAGTGGTCAGGGGCAATGATCTTGATACCGTCAGTTCTATCGACATTTTTATTTTGGGCAAAAACTTCTGCTTGAGCCATAACCTGATCAAGTTGATCCGGCATCACTTTGACCTTATTTTTGGCGAAATAGTATCGTGGTATCAAAGCAGCGAGTTTACTCACAGGAAGAGATTTTTGAGCCATATACGCAAGGATTATGGCAATACCGGCAGGAGCGTCACGAGTATAATGAACATCCGGGCAGATAATACCACCATTTCCTTCGCCACCGATGGGGCTACCCAGTTCCATCATTTTCTTGCCGACATTGATCTCACCAATGCGGGTTCTGATAACAGAGGCACCATATTTTGCGGCAATATCTTCAGATGCCATGGATGAAGATAGATTAGTAACTACAGTCCCTGGAGTTTGGGCAAGAATGAAGTTTTCTGCCAGCAGGAGTGAGAATTCTTCACCGAGGCACTCGCCATTTTCATCAATAATGCTGAGTCTATCCACGTCGGGATCAGTGGCAAAGCCAACGTCTGCTTTATGTTTACGTACAGCCTCCTGTAGCTGGGTAAGATTCTGATTAAGTGGTTCGGGTGAATGTGCGAATATTCCGGTGGGTTCCGAATTTATCTCTATTACTTCGCAGCCAAGTTCCTTGAGCAATCGAGGAGAGATCAAACCACCGGCACCATTAACGGAATCAATCACCACCTTGAACTTTCTGGTACGTATCCTATCTGCCTCCAGATAAGGTATTGCCAATATCTTATCTATGTGGTCAGGGATGGCATCATTATATTGGGAGAGTTTCCCGATCTTATCATAGGTAGTCCATTCCACTGGTTGATTGAGATTATTCAGGAAATCATCAGCGTTTTCGGGGAAAAGGAACATACCATTAGCACCCACGAATTTTAGAGCATTCCATTGAGCTGGATTATGGGAGGCAGTGATGGCAATCCCACCCTGAGCATCAGGGTCATTTTCCACTGCCATCAGAACGGTGGGAGTGGAGACAATCCCCAGCTCAACCACATCGCAGCCAACACCTAATAAGCCCGAGATTACAGCGTTTTGTAGAGCGAGACCTGTAGTACGGGAATCTCTGCCGATAATTATCTTTCCCCGCTGGGAAAAGATACCGAACCGGGCAGAGAAATGCTGAATTATGGCAGGATTGATGGTTTCACCAAAGATACCACGAACTCCTGAAACTGAGACCATGAGTTTACTCATATTAATTATCCTCCTGAATCTATATTTATTAAAGTTCTATTTTCAGGAAAATGCCATCTAACAGGGTGTATCCCTGGTTTTTGACAAATGGTATTTCACTGATCAATTTATTATATTTACTGATTTGGTCTTTATCAGTTATTTCACCGGTTTTATAATCCACAACCTGAATTTCCTTACGCTGATGACTCACCAGCAGACGGTCAATGCGGTATTCATTATGAAATTTATCGAATACTGTCCATTCACAATAAGCCTGATCCCATTGAGAAGGGTCAAACAGATGTGAATACTTTTGCATAACGGCCTTAGTTTTTTCAACAACAGCATTAATTTGCTGGCTGGTGACCAGACTGCCATAGAAAGCAAGGGTGAGTGTGAGAGCTTTCTGGCGCGCAGCAGGAGAATCAAAGGTTATCTGCTCAAGATAGTAATGAGCGATATTACCCAAGACCTTGGCATGGGCAAGTTTTTTCAGATCATGGGGTGAGATTTTATCCTGCCAGTTTTCTTTTAGCTGGAAGTAATCTTCAGGGGGAGGTGAGAACCATTTAGAGATATCCTGGGATGCAGAAAAAATCTCTGATGTGTCTTCTTTGGAAGTATCATACTTCTCAGGTGTTCCGGTCTTAATGATCAGTGAATTCTGTTCAGAGGAGCTTTCGTCTGCAAAGGCGTTTACTATTGAGCCAATCATCAATTTATTAATATCAGGATTATCCGGTTGGAAACCATCAATATATTTTTCCAGACCTTTTTTGATATTATAAGTAAAAAGGGCATAAAGATTTCGTTTTGCTCGGGTGAGGGCAACATACCAGACATTAATATCTTCCACATTCTGGCGTGATTCCTGCATTTGCAGCAGGGCATTGGCAGGTGATTTTTTAATAAGTGACTGGTAGTTATAAGTGAATAAGCAGCCATCTAAGGCTGAGAAATCTTTATTATATTTAGGATAAATTGAGAGTTCAGATAAATGTGATCTATTTTTTGGGCAGTTATGAATGAGGATAACTGTATCAAATTCCAGACCTTTTGATTTGTGAATTGTGATGATTTTGAGTACATCCTGTTTTTGAATGCCAGCTTGAATAAAAGTTTCGGAATCCTTACTGTCATTGAGATAGCGCAGCAATCCGCCGAGATCGTGGGTGTAATTAAGATTCGTTGCCAGGAAATCAGCAATGAGGTCGAGGAATTTAGTAATATTAGCATAATCAGTTTCCTGATCAAAAATATTGGTAAGATTGAATTCTTGATAAATATTTTTAATGAGCTTAAGAGGTTCCGTGATTTGATCATGCAGCCTTGAGATGATCTTGATGGGGTAGAGCTGGGAGAATTTTTCATAGAGATTTTGACAAAAGGCATTGTTATCGGTTTTGCAATCCTGCCATAAAACCAGAATATCTTTGAGAAGTTCTGAATCCAGAAGGATGGCATCACTGCGGAGGAAAATGATCAAGCTGTAGAAATCGAGATTATTGAACCAGTTCAGCAGAGCCATTACGGGTTTCACGGCACGATGAGCGATAATGGTCAGGCTGGATTCATCAATATAATCAATCTTCAGCTCGCGGAGAACTTCAGCGATAGTGTTCATTTCTTTGTGGGTGCGGGTGAGGATAGCAGTATCTGCGGGAGATAGGGTTTTATTCTCTATAGCAGGCAGGTAGATATTCTGGATAAATTCTTTAACCTTATCCCGGAATTCAAAATCATCAGGCTCACTGGAAAGATTCTCAATCTGGAGATGAGTATAACCCGGTTCTTCTTTTATTATATTTACTTCAGTATAATCCCATTTAAGATTTGATTCTTTAAGTTTAGTTATGAAATAATCATCAGTAAACAGCAGATTAACAAACGCGATAACTGCTTTACTGCTGCGGTAGGAAGTTTTCAATTCATTCTTACGGAATTTTACCTTGATCAGAGATTCCATATTCAGAAGCAGTTCACGTTCACCTGAACGCCAGGAATAGATAGCCTGTTTCTCATCACCTACTACAGCGAAACTGCCAAGTTCGCTACTGCTGTTTCCGGAAGTGATCTCCTTGATAAGCGGAGCGAATATATTCCACTGGAGAATACTGGTATCTTGAAATTCATCAATGAGGATAAATTTGATGCGATAGGAGAGCTGCTCGTAAAATAAATTAAGCACTTCATTTTGATCAATAATGGAAATTTCTGGATCATAGAGATATTTCCAGGTATAGGCAGCGAGGTCATTATAGGTGAGAATTTTATCGCGGAACTTGATCTGGTCATATTTCTGGAAGATAACATTGCTGAGCTCAAGTATTTCCTTGTGTTCAGGGATCACCAGTTGATAAAAGAGTAAATTTCTCCAGGCTGAAAGTAAGTTTTCCTGCAATTCAAGCATTTCATTTTTAAGGTCAACCTCAGTTTTTTTATTGAAAATACTTCCACCATGCCAGATATTCTTTGTTTTTCCAAGGAGGGGATATTGATGAAGTAAGAAATCCATATTCATCAGGAATGATAAGATATGTTCACCAATATCCGCGTGGGAAAGAGTCTGAAGTTTGTCATCTTCATTTAGGGCATTATACCAATTTATGGCAAAGACTTTTTTCCAGGTTTTATCCTGATAGTGGGAGTTGATGATCAGAGAAAAGCGCTGGCAGAAATCCTGAGCCATGTGAGTAAATTGATCATAGGCAGTTTCCGCCAGAGTGATGTGATCAAGATCAGGGATCTGAGAGTTATAATAAAATTCAAAGAGCCAGCGGTTATCAAGAATGGCTTTGATAAATTTATCATAAGCAGAAATATTTCTGCTAAGTTTATTTTGGAAGATATTTTCCAGAAGGGGGAAGTATTTATCACTGAGGATAGAATCATAAATTTCGGGTAGAATATCATCATTGATAAGAGGATCGATAGCATATCCGGAGATATTATGATAAGGTGCAATGAGTGATTTAAAAATTGTGTTGATAAATGAATCCAGGGTGGAGATATTCAGGAGGCTTTTATTAGTGATGATATCCTGGTAAACAGAGGATAGATATTTAATATTTTCAGGTGAAAAATCAAGATCCTCATAATTCTTGAGAAGACTGGCTTTGAGATCAGCAGCAGAATTGCCATCAGTGATCAGTTCGTGCAGGAATTCGATAATTCTCTGACGTATTTCAGCAGTAGCTTTTTTAGTAAAGGTGATCACGAGTATTTCCTGAAATTTGATCTCTTCTTTGAGCTTTAGCAGCAGAGCAATATATTCCAGAGATAAACGATAGGTTTTACCTGTACCAGCGCTGGCGCGGATGATATTCGGGGTGAGGATATTCTGGATCATGCTTTGCTCCTGTGCAATTTTAATAATTGCTTTCTGGAAATGTCATCGTCTTCATAGGGGTCTTTTTTCTCACCGGGCAGGAAGTAGGAATCAAAAATAGTTTTCAAAGCAGATTTCAGGGCGTCCAGTTTACTATTGTAATATTCTGCTTTGGAAATATTTTTAAGGTTAACAGGTTCAAGTTTCTGGTCAGTGGTGAAATAAAGCCATGATTGAACCTGGTCATCATCAGAATAATAAAGGTGTTCATACATGATCAATTGGGTATTATAGGTTTCTTTATTAGAGGAATTATGTTTACCGGATTTATAATCATAGATATGATTTTGCCGAGTGGAGGAGAGTTCAATTCTTAGATCAGCACGTCCTTTGAGAATCACTGGAATCCCATTTATTTCCATTAGTTGCTTCTGCTGGTTATTGCCTGGTTTTTCAGGTATTATATTGATTGCAATCCCAGAATATTTCTCATCGCATAATTGCAGGAAATTGATCAAAGAATTATGGATCAAAGGCTTGATCACTTTCACAAAATAGAGATCAGAATAATTATGAGGTTTTTGCAGCATTATCTGGGGATTATTCATCAGCAGATGATCAAGGGCACGGCTGGCATAATTTTCCTGATTATACATAAATGGTTGCTGACCTTTCTGAGCAGCTTTGATCTCAATAATGCGTTCCCACATGTCATTAAAAGCCTGATGCACCAGATTTCCTATTTGCGTGGGAGAATAGTCCATTTCAATTTCCAGTTCACGCTTTTTGAGATAAAGCATGTTATCCAGGTAGTAGTTAAATGGCTGTTCAATGACCTTTTGAATATTGCTGGGGCTGAGATAGAAATTTCCATCTTTCAGATCAGATTTTTTTCGGAAGGGCAGGGAAAGGAAATTATCTGGTATTGTTGGAGCCGTGCTATCCTGCTTAACTGGTGGTAACAATGATCTGCAATGATCCTGATAAAGGGCAGATTGTGTTATTGGGTCTTGACGAAATAATTCAGGTAATTTAAGTCTGAGTTCTTCCAGAAAAGAGCTGATCTCAGTTCTATCTTCAAGATTAGTTCGAGAGAAGCAATGGACATTTTTTGCCTGAGCAATTATTCGGAAGAAATAATATTTTTCACGAAGTAGAATATCCTGAAAAGTTTTCAGTCCGAGACTTTTTCGTTGAGCTTCATTTAACAGGAAGGGAGTTTGACGAGTGGGAGGAATAACGCCTTCAATTGTATCGATAATTGCAATATTATCAAATTGTAGATTTCGGGTGTTATGTAGAGAAGAATAATGGACGGGAGTACTGGAAGGCTGAGATGTGGAATATCGGTAAGTTTTGGATTTGGCAAATTCCAGGAAAAGCCTGAGAAACTGAGACCCGGAATAATATCCATTATAAGACATTAAAGGGAAAACATTATTCCAGTCTGAGATCAGATCAATGATATCAAGGCTGGCAAAATCTTCTAATAAATTATAATAAACTTCTATCAGGTCAGTATATTGATTTTCATGAGGTGTGATGATCTCATCCGGCAGGATGAAATCAGAGGAAGTGATTGCAGATATAATATTATCTATAGTGGCTATTGAGGAGAAATTATCCAATATCAGTTTTAGTTTCGAAAAAATGGTCTTTAGTTCAGGATCAACGGAAATATTAGGTATGTAACCAGACAGAGGAAAATATTTATAATCAAGATCAGCAAGGTAATAGATAAAATTCAGCAGTTTTTCCTGATATTGTATGATCTGGTCATTCTCAAGATCAGGATAGCAGTGAAGGAGGAATGGTTTGATGAAATTATTATTACTAAAACTAGAGATGAGAGAATTCACAGTTAGGAGATATCTAGAATCTTTGTAGATAATTCCTGCCAGCAGGGCATGAAATTGCTCGAGCAACTGGAACAGTGAAGAATGAGAAAATTCAATAGAGTTATTCCCTCCCAGAAGGTGACGGCAATCATATTTGTCAAGATGCTGCTGCATAAGCCCAAAATCTATGATCAGATCTGATTCTATAGCATCCAGCTTCTCAAACAGAGCGCGTTTCAGGGAAAATTCATCCGAATAGATGTGATTATATATTGAAGTAGTACGATATTTAGAGAGATGGCTGGCATTGAATTCGGGAAGACATGACAGCTTATTTTTATCATAAATTTCTTCTGGGATCTGCAGGTAGATAATTGTGTTTGCATCCGGCAGCAGCTCTTTTTCCAGAGCAGTAAAATAAAATTGATTAAGTACGACTATATATCGAAAACTGTCTAACCATTCAGTGTTTACATTAGCAATATTTTTAATGAAAATTGGGTCAATGAAATTGCTTTGCTGGATATACTGCAGATAATCATCACGTATTTTAAGCAGGATATTATAAGTATCTTCCTGCCAGTTCTGAGCAGTTTTATTTGTTGCTAAAATAGCTGGGATCTCATCTATTGATTTCATCTCTTCTGCCAGTTCATCAAAAAAGGTAAAAAAGTCGTAAGCAAAAGTAACTGATTGAAAGTAGCTGTTAAGATGAAATTGTTCCCTGTAAGCAGGTTTGAGAGCAGCATAAAATGCCAGAACTCTTTTTTCGTCTTTCAAAATGGGAATTGACTGATCCATACACTGCATTTTGAAATTATCCATGGTTAGAAAAGTACTATTATTAAAAGAGCAATATTGCTGGTATTCCTGCTTCAGCTCCTTAAGAGAGGCGTGATTGGGACACAAAAACAATGTGCTAGCGGATTTGTATTCAGCAGCAACATATTCATTAATATTTTGATCGAAGTCAATAAATTTCAATTTAGGCATTTAAGCAGCCACCTTTCCTTTATTATAAGTAAATAACGAAACAATCCAAGTGACTATCAGAGCCAGAATAAATGAAACAAATCTAACAGTGATAAAGGAATTGAGAGCCGCTATCTCAGTCCAGATAATTGTAGTAATAAATCCCGTGAGCATTCCAGCTATCACTCCCTGGCTAGTAGTTTTTTTCCAATACAGAATAAGCAGCAGGGTGGGAGCAAAGGATGAGCCCAGCCCTGACCAGGCATAGGAGACTAATTGATAGATCAGTTTTGTGGAAGTGAGAGCAATTATAAATCCAATAATACCCACGAGTACTGTAATAATTCTGCTAAGATAGAGTAATTTTTCATCAGAAACTTTGCTCTTCATTACTTTATGATAAATATCCTGGATAAGTGAAGATGAGATCACCAGAAGCTGACTATCTGCAGTTGACATCATTGCAGCAACTGCTCCAGAGATAAATATTCCAGCTAGCCAGGCAGGTAAAATAGTCTTAGTAAATAAAGGCATCACAATTTCCGGATCACTGAGATCAATTCCTTCAAAGAAGCCATTATTTTTGAGAGCAAGGAAGCAAAGTCCTATCAATATAGCTCCAGCAAAGGCAGGTATTGCCCACACAATGGCAATTCTTCTACTGATTTTAATTTCGTCTGCACTGCGGATACTCATAAATCTGGTCACCAGATGAGGTTGTCCCATATATCCCAGACCCCAGCTCAATCCTGCAATAACGGCAGCCACAGCAGCCCAGCCAATTTTACCACCAGTTAAACTAGTAAAATTGCTTCCACTGGAGGAAACTGCATCAGCCAGATTAGTGCCATGTTGAGCTAATTCGATCAAGCCAACTAATGGGAGGATCACCAATGCTCCGATCATGATTATTCCCTGGATCAAGTCTGTCCAGGCAACAGCGAAAAACCCACCCAGCATTGTATAAAAAACTATAATTACTGCACCCAGTATCATACCCCACACATGCGGGATGCCAAAGGTGACATTAAATACTTTTCCTGCTCCGTTAAATTGAGCAGCAAGATAAAACAAAAAGAAGAAAACAATTATAATAGCAGCGATCAGGCGAATTGTGGTATCATTTCCAAATTTTTCGGCGTAATAGTCGGGCAAAGTAATCGCATCATACTTTTCCGTTTCAATCCTTAGCGGTTTTGCTACAAAAGTCCAGCTTGCTATCACTCCGAGTGTACAGCCCAAAGCTGACCATATCTCCACAAAGCCAAGCGCAAATGCGGCTCCAGGTAATCCCAGTATCAGCCATGAACTTTCCGAAGATGCTCTTTCAGAAAATGCTACAACCCAGGGATTAAGTTTTCTGCCGGCAATAAAATAATCTTTGTAGCTTTTATTGATTCGATAAGTTCGAAATCCTACATAAAGGATGACTATTAAATACAAAATAAAACCTAATAATGTCCAATCCATCTTAATCTCCTTTTAAATTTTTATCAAAAAATTATATCCTTACTACTTATACTTACATATTCCTTACAATCAAAGAATGGCAGGATTAATTGTCTATCCTTTTTTTGTTCATTCCAGTCAAGATTACTTAGCCCCATACCGATTAATCTAACAGATCTTGATTTGTCATATAGCGATGCTAATAAATTTCGAGCCTGTTTCAACATGATCTCCTGCTCATCAAATGACCTTCGAGCAGTACAGCTTTTCTGAACAATCTCAAAATTAGCATACTTAAGTTTTACCGTAAGAGTCCAGGCTTTGAATCCCTTTTCTTTCATTTTGACAGAAAGACTATCAGAAAGAGTCTCCAAATAGTGACTTAGCTGGTAAAGATCTTTGATATCATCAGAAAAAGTCCTTTCCATGCTGATAGATTTACGGATACGACTGGTGACAACTTCCCGATTATCAATGCCACGCACAATATTATAGTAATATCTTCCTGCTTTACCAAAATGCTTCAGTAATACATTAAGGCTTTTAGTTTTGAGATCCTTACCATTATTTATTCCCAGGTTCTTCATCCTCTCTTCAGTAGCTTTGCCGATACCATGAAATTTTCCAATCGGCAAAGCTTCCAGAATTGATTCTGCTTTGTCTGGAGTTATCACAACCAGACCATCTGGTTTATCAAGATCTGATGCTATTTTGGCAAGAAATTTGCAGTAGGATACTCCGGCTGAAGCAGTAAGTTGAGTTTCGACCTTTATCCTTTGACGGATTTCTGCTGCTAGATGCGTGGCTGAGGGATTACTCTTTTTATTAATTGTAACATCAAGATAAGCTTCATCAATGGATACTGGTTCCACGAGATCAGTATATTCATAAAAAATATTACGCATAATTTGAGATGCTTCACGGTAAGCTTCAAAATTACCACGGACAAAAATTAAATGAGGGCATAGCTTGATTGCCAGACTGGAAGGCATCGCAGAATGTATTCCATATTTGCGCGCTTCATATGAACAGGTGGAAACTACTCCTCTGCTGCCAGGTAATCCACCGACAGCAATAGCTTTACCTCTATACTCAGGATGATCTCTTTGTTCTACCGAGGCAAAGAAGGCATCCATATCGATATGGATTATCTTTCGAGTGGCAGTTATCTTCTTTTTCTCCGTCTCCAGAGTGTACCTCCGGTAAGTGTCCCTGCACCCAGCAAGAAGCCAAGATCATATAGAAAACCGGCATTATGAACTTCATATATTGATATCTTGTCCGTAAAGAGGGATATGATCAAAGTAACAATACTTATTAAACCATGCCAGAATCCTTTAAAGAATCCGGCATCATTACCTTTTTGGGTAGTAAATTCATTAGATCCTGCTGTGCAGCTTAAAATTAAAATCACTAAAAAGCATAATAGAATGATCTTAAACATTTTTTCACCTCCACATTCACATTTCAAATTAATTACTTGTCAGTCAATAAAAAAAGCCTGCTCATATGAGCAGGCTTTAAATATAGATAATAAAAATTTTATTTATAATCCTAATTCTGAAAGAATTTCATTGAACATTACTTTCACCTCTTCTACCTGCATATATGGTAATCCAAAGCCAAACATATAGTTTGAGTTTGTTTCTGTAATATGCTTGATACCAACTACCTGATCGTTGTAAAGGTCAAATTGTTCCTGAGTTGGTGGGTAAACCGGGGCATCTATTGCCTTGCAGATATATCTGCAGATAGGAACAGGCGGTATGATAAATGGATTTTCTGGATCTTCTTCAAATAAGTCTTCAGCAAAATAACTACAAGGTCCCAGACCTTGAGCAGTGTTAACTAAGCTATTCCAGACTTTTTCTGGATCAAGTTCCAGATCAAGCTGTGTTGTATAAGGTGATACAGGGGAAGAACCAATCATAAATGGGTTTGTAAAATTACTTTGAGAGATTTGGATAACCATATCAGGATCTTCTGTATAAATTTTCATGGGAATCCCAAAATTGTCTTCCAGCAGGTAGTAGGAATTATTGTTACAGCCATTATAGGCACTGTAAGCATTGTTTGCCAGACAGGCTATTAAGTCTCCACCTAACTCATAAAATATTTTCAGGCAATCATTATTCTTATAGAAATTAGTACCACCGGTTGGTTTATCACTATGATAGATCACTAATTCATAATCCTGCAGATCGATTGGACATATAGCATCCAGATCAAAGTGAAGAAGAGAGTTATAAGTTTTTACTTCTTGACCACTAACCGAAGAATCCCACAGATCATAAGTATCAATAGTACCAGTATAATCTGATAATGCTTCTAAATAAAATGCGTCCAGTATATCATCCGGTGCAAAAATATTAGCATCATCATCATCATCAATGATCAGAATTTTATGAGCTTTATCAGCATTTTGGATAGGTTCCACTATATTGAATCTCATTTCAGCTGGTGTGGGATCACCAATATTGGAAAGGTCAACAGCTCTTACTTTAAAGCTGTGTATTCCAGTTTCCATCTCAAACAAAATTGTATTCTGATCAATCTCAGCTCCCACAGGAATACGTGTCCAGCCGCCTAGATCATCATAATAGGTATCTACAACACCAGCAAGTGGAGCATAGTGATATGGCTCTCCATCCAACTGAAGGTCAAAGAATTTTAATTCGGAGAAATATATCTCCTGGGTGTCTTCATCTAGAACCAATCCTACACGCTGATTGTAAGGTGAATTAGTTACGGTTGTTGTAGATTGTCCAATTTCTCCATATTCGCCCTGGAATCCCCAGTGCATGTAAATTTTTAAATCTGGACTATTGATCGCTGTGAAAACACTGTCTTTATCAATCCAGAGTGGTAAACCATAACGATATCCATCAATAGTTACTTCTTCAGGAACGTCAATAGTACTCAGGAATTCAGCTTTTCTGCTGGAATAATGATATTCACCTAAGGCAAAAATATCATTGTAAGTATAACTTGGTTTGCCATCTCCATTGGGATCAAAACCAGAGTAAATTAATGAGCCAGGATAAAATCCTTCTTTGACGGCAAACTTTATTGTCATTTCTTGAGATTGAATCCCTGCCAGGTCATAAGCTTTTACGGTTATATATGTAGAATCCAAGAATGCTTCTTCATTGCTGGGATCAAGAGTGTTATTTATAATAAACGGACCAGGATCTTCTGGACCTGCTGCTGCTTCAGGGATTAATAGAAATTCAGTTACTTCCTCCTGGAATCGAGTACTGTGCCATACATCATCATATCCACCATCTGCTTCACTGACCACGCTTCCATCATTATTTTTGATTTGTAATTTAAATTCAAAATAATTTGGTTCATCTCCAATTAATGGATCAGTATCACTAATTCTGAATTTCAAGATCACACCAGTTCCAATGCGTCTCCCATCAATGGGACCCTGTGTGGATTCCACTGCGAGAATTGAGGGTGTTTTTGAAGTAGATTTGTAATAACGGCGGAAAATATCAGATACCCCTCCCCGATCATCCATACACATAATTTCAAAAATGCTGGTTACGGGAGCATAAACAAAATTTCCGGTTATTGGGTCAATCTGAGGAGATCCATCATTATTAATTAATTGTTCACCATTGGCAGGAAAGTTTATTTCTGCAAAAACAGCATCTGTCCAAACTGTTTTATTAGCTTCCGGTTCACCAAGTGGTATTGATTCATCCGCCCCAGCTTTGTAATGAAGTACCCAGCCTTCATCTTCATCTGTTACGCCATTTTCATCATAATCACCAATAATGTAGTCATTGCCAGGTGTAGATATTGCCTGTCCATCTTCATTCAAAATTCTGTAGGCAAATGCTTCTACCCAGCCATCTGAGTCATAAGCTTCCCAAAAAATTGTTTGTTGGAAAACTATTGAGTCTCCAATTGCTGTTAAAGAATCTACTCCACCATAAGAAGTAATATAAATAACTGGTTCAGCATTAGGGTTTTGATCACCTTCGCGACCACAACTTACAACTAATAAAACTACGATCATCAGAGCAAAGAAGATAATCCTTTTACTAATCATCATTTATCCTCCTGAATATACTAATTAATACTTTCTATTACATATCATGTAGAATTTACTGATTACCAATATCACGTCAATAAAATAATTTTTTCTGTCTTAGTTTTACCGATTTTACCACATTAGCAAGCAGTAATGCAGTTGTAACAGATCCTACACCACCTGGTACAGGACTTAGAGCAAATGCTTTATTAAATACAGCTTCAGCATCCACATCACCTACATATTTCTCATTACCCTCAGCATCTACCATCAGATTCGTTCCCACATCAATTATTATCGAATTTTCCTTGATCATTTCCGGTTTGACAAATTCTGCTTTACCAATAGCAACAATCAGGATATCAGCCTGCTGAGTTACAGCAGACAGATTCTGTGTCTTGCTGTGGCAGATTGTTACTGTCGCATTGCCCTGAGGGGTTTTACTGAGAAGTAATAATCCCAGTGGTTTACCCACAATATTACTGCGACCCAGGATTACAATATGTTTTCCTGTTGTTTCAATCTGATAAAATTTTATGATCTCAATCACTGCTTGAGGTGTACAGGGAAGTAATGCAGGTTGCTCAAGCATCAATTTACCTAAATTTATAGGATGAAAACCATCTACATCCTTTGAAGGTTTTATGAGTGAATTGATCACATGTTCATCTATCTGCTCAGGAAGAGGTTTCTGCAGCATTATTCCATCAATATCATCATCATTATTCAATTCTGTAATCTGATTTTCCAGCTCTTCTTGCGTTAAATCAACTGAAAATTTTCTCAGATTTACCTGTACGCCATATTTGGTTCCCTTTTTCTGAAGATTGCTCACATACCATTCTGCTGCCGCATCTTCTCCAATAAGGATAATTTCCAGACATGGCTTTTTATTCAATGAATCAATATCAAGCTGTAATTGAGTATAAATTTTTGATAATACAGGTTTTGCCTTTAATAGTTCTGCCATTTGCCTAATCCAGTTTTCGTTTGATCCTTATTATATCATTGGCTTTGCCCGTTTCGGGATCGATCTCAACCATTACAGCATTAATTTGATTACCGGTTGATGCAGGTTCAAATCTTACGGGCATGCCAGTCAGAGTTTTCTGCAGGATCAATTCTTTTTTTACTCCAATTATAGAATCATGTGCACCGTTCATGCCAACATCTGTGATATAAGCACTTCCTGCTGGAAGTAATTCTTCATCTGCTGTCTGGATATGAGTATGAGTTCCTAAAACGGCACTCACCTTCCCATCCAGATGAAATCCAAATGACCTTTTTTCACCAGTTGCTTCAGCATGGAAATCTACAAGTATTGCTCTAGTTTCTTTCTGAATTTGAGGTAAATATTTGTCAATTATAGTAAATGGAGAATCGCAAGGTTGCATAAATACCTGACCAGTAAGGCACACAATTGCCAGTTTTTCTACTGAATTCTTTTCTAATATACACCAGGGACTGCCAATGGCAGCTTCTGGATAATTTAAAGGTTTAACAATTCGCTTCTCTTTACTCAAATATGGAATAGCATCTTTTTTGTCCCAAAGATGATTTCCTCCAGTAAAGGCATCTATTCCTGCTTCAAAGAGTTCTTTCACCGTTTTTTCTGTAATCCCTCTCCCCGAAGCAATATTCTCACAATTTGCAATGCAGAAATCTGCCTTAAACTCCTCTTTCAAAGAAGGCAGCTCAGCTTTCACTATTTCTCTGCCACTGCGACCAAATATATCTCCCAGAAAAAGGAATCTTATCATCTGGCTATAGAAGATTGACGCATCTCGCGGATGCAGATCACTTTAATCTGTCCAGGATACTGCATCTCAGCTTCAATTTTCTCCGCTATATCGCTTGCTATGAAAGCAGTTTTTTCATCATCTACTGTAGTGGGATCCACTATGATCCTTAATTCTCTACCAGCTTGAATGGCAAAGGATTTGTTTACGCCTTCAATGGCATTAGCTATCCCTTCCATCTTTTCCAAACGCTTCATATAGGTTTCCAGCATTTCTCTACGGGCTCCGGGTCTTGCACCGGAGACAGCATCAGATATCTGGGTAAGCACAGCATAAACACTGCCATATTCAACTTCTTCATGATGAGCTTCAATCGAATTGATCACAATTTTGCTCTCACCATTTTTCTTTGCTACATTTGCTCCTAGAGAAGCGTGTGAACCATCATATTCATGATCTATTGCCTTGCCGATATCATGCAAAAATCCACATCTTTGAGCTAATTCCTGATTAAGTCCCAGCTCAGCCGCCAGGATACCGCATATCCAGCCAGCTTCTTTTGAATGCTGTAAGACATTTTGACCATAGCTGGTACGAAAACGTAGTCTTCCTAATAATTTTACTATATTTGCTGAAATATTATGAATATTCATTTCCATGCAGGCTTCTTCACCAATTTTCACCAGGTTATCATCCATTTCTTTGGTCATTTTCTCAATAACCTGTTCGATCCTTCCTGGATGTATTCTACCATCAGTAATTAATTTCTCAAGTGACCTGCGGGCAATTTCACGACGTACAGGATCAAAACAGCTTAGCACAACAGCTTCTGGAGTGTCATCAATGATCAAATCCACACCTGATGCTTTTTCAAATGTTCTGATATTTCTTCCTTCACGTCCAATAATTCTACCCTTCATCTCATCGTCTGGTAAGGAAACTACTGCTACAGTAGTTTCTGATATATAGTCTAATGAAATTCGCTGAATTGCATTTGCCAGAATTTTTGCTGAAAGTTGACTTGCTTCCAGACGTGTTTCATCCAATATTCTTCGAACTTCCTTGGCTGCTTCATTTCGGGCTTTATTCTTAAGGTTGTTCTTTAATATCTGAATTGCTTCCTCTGGGGTTAAGCGAGCTATTTCTGATAATTTCTCTGTCTGCTGAACAATCAGTGATTCCAGATGTTCTTTGCGTTCAGCAATCTCTTTCTCCTGGTTTTTGAGACGTTTTTCAAAATCCTGAATATTACTATCTTTCTTATCTAAGGATTCCTGACGTTTATCAAGTGAAACTATTCGATCATTGTGTTTTTTCTCAAGGGCAAGAAGCTCTTTTTTACGCTCTTCTATTTCCTTTTCATATTTCTTCTGTTGCTTATACCACTTTTCTTTGGCTTCCAGTACCGCTTCTTTTTTAAGCGTCTGTGCCTCAGTCTCTGCATCGTGTTTAATCTTCTTCGCTAATTCATTGGCATTTAGTATATTTTTACTTGATAATGTTTTCTTGAAAAAACTTATCAAAATCATTACTAATACACCAATTACCAGCCCATATACATAACCTTCTATCGCAGTCCATATCATATAAAGATCCTCGCTATATTTAACCCGCGATACCGTGTAAAAAGTGTTCTCGAACCAGAAATAAGGTGAGTATCTACCTTAGGATCAGCTTAACAAATCCGAATCATGTCCGGCTTGAGCGCCACTGATGGCTCGATTCTCTTTTCTAAAAACAGTTCTGGAACAAATTAAGATCACGAATACCGCAGGCGTTAATTTTTCACATTATATTATTTAGATATCTGTGTTCAAGATTTCATTAATCTCGTCAAGATCTACTCCCAATTGCTCATCTTCAATTTCTTCTTTATCGGGCTCTGTGGGTTGTTGCTGTACACGTTCTCCTGTTGGATTATCCTGCTGCCTTAAAATATACAATATTAATAACTGTTCTCTGCTGAAAGAGGGATATTCCTCCATTAGCTGATCCAGTTCTGCTGCTAATCTCTTGCACAGCTTGCGAAAGGCTTCAGGTTCATCACTCTGATAAAAATAATTCTTATTCAAAAACGTGACTTCAACGGTTTCCATTACATTTCCTCTACTATTTGCAATACCTCATCAAGCATTTCATGAATCTCTCCATCACGATTCTCAAATTGAGATATCCGCTCCTGGAGAATCTTATTTGCACTTTCAAGCTCAAGATTCTTTGCCTGCAATTCTGTGATCAATACTTTTTGACTTTCCTGATCTTGTTGAGTCGATTGCAGCTCTGATAAATTCTCCTCTAACTGCATTTTCTCCAGTTGAAGGGTTTCGTATTTATCTCTTAATTGCTTGAATTTATCTAAAACAGCTTTAAATTTTGTTGATAATTCTGATGTTTGCATTATTTTACCTCATCCTTATTTCATATTTTTGCTCTAAAACCTGAATGATCTTATTCATTTCCTTATTTATCAACTTATCATTCAAAGTTTTATTTACAGATGAAAAAGTCAGGCTGAATGTCAAGCTTCTTTTTTCCAGGGGGATATTTTTATCCTTATACTCATCAAATAATATTACTTCAGTGATCAGATCAGGACTTGATTTCCGGATACACTCAGCTATCTCAGAATAATCGTATCTTCTATCGATTAAAAAAGATATATCACGCAATACTGGTGGATATTTCACTATTTCCATGTAAGCAGGAACAAGATTTCTCTGCTGATTATATATAATCTCAAGATAAAGATCAAATACATAACAGGAAACTTCTATATCAAATGATGAGGAAACTTTTGGATCAAGTTTACCTACACTTGCAACAAGTTTGTCCTTAGAATAGAAGTTCAAACCTGTCCCTGGCTGATACCATTTCTCCTCAGAATACTTCTCTTCCCAAATAGTGATCCCAGAGATTATCAGAAGTTCTTCAATAACACCTTTTACATCATAAAAATCTGTTTTTACTGCCTCTTCCCGCCAATAAATTGGTTCTCTCAAACCAGTCAGTAAACCACTCAAATGATATCTCTCATCCGCAAGCTTACCTTCACCTTTTAAGAATACTTTGTTTAATTCAAATAATTTAAAATCCTTCTGATTATGATTCAAATTATAGGAAGTATTTCGCAGGATATCTGGTAAAAGCATTGGGCGCATAATGGCAAAACTGCTTCCCAAAGGATTTTTCAGAAAAACAGTATTTCTGTGTTTGTCATCTTCTGCCAAAAGAAGTTTATCCAGGTCTTCCACACTGCCAAAACTCCAGTTTACTACTTCGTAAAATCCCATTCCCACCAGAGCATCACAAATTTTTCTCTTATTGCGGAAGATCTCATAATCCATCACTTTCTGGGGTTTAAAATATGTATCTACATTATTATAACCATACAATCTGATGATCTCTTCGATCAGATCAATCTCGCGAGTAAGATCTTTCCGGTAATGTGGTGCTTCAAAACGAAGCTGATCTGTACCTTTGCTTAATAATTTCAAACCCAGGGATTCCAGAAATCTGGTTATCATACCGGGATCAATATCAATGCTTAATACTTTTTTCACTCTGCTGGGGCGGATGTCTATTTGAACTGGTTTATCCGGTTCTGGATAACTGTCTAAAACACTATCCATCAGCTCACCGCCAGCCATGGAAAGAATCAATTCACAACAACGTCTGCTGGCTAACTCTGCTTGAACATCACTTAGATCCCGTTCAAATCTGTAGGCAGAATCTGTGACGATATTCAGACGTTTTGAAGTACGACGGACTGAACTATATTTAAAATTAGCTGCTTCAATTATAATATCTTTTGTATTGTCCTTGATCTGAGAATTCGCTGCTCCTATCACTCCGGCAAGTGCTATTGCCTTATGACTGTCAGCTATCACCAGGTCTTCGGAGGTTAGATTGTATTCAAGATCATTTAACGCCAGGAATTTTTCATCAGCATTTGCCCGACGGATTATGATCTCATGATCTTCTACCAGATGATAATCAAATGCATGAAGTGGATGACCCAATTCAAACATCACATAATTGGTAGCATCTACTACATTATTGATGGGTCGAAGTCCTATCGCTCTAAGACGTCTCTGCATCCATTCAGGTGATTCAGCTATCTTCACCCCTTTGATAACTCTTGCTGTATATCGTGGACAAAGATCTGGCGACTGATTGCTAAGTTTTAAGGCAGTTGTGATTGACGTAATCCCATCAGGTAATTCCGGATCGGGCATCTTTAATTCTAGGTGCAATAGAGAACTTAAATCTCTGGCTATTCCTGTAATCCCCAGAAGGTCTGGTCGATTTGGTGTAATTTCCACATCAAAAACTGTATCTGCCAGATTATACAAAGTTGTCAGCTCTACTCCGGTTTTTGCTTCTGCAGGTAAATTCATTATCCCGTCATGATTGTCAGAAATACCCAGTTCTCGTTCGCTGCAAAGCATTCCAAAAGATAGTTCACCCCGCAATTTGGCTTTCTTGATTACAAATTCACCCAGGTCAGTACCTACTGGTGCAAGTGCTACTTTATTGCCGGCTTCGCAATTCTCCGCTCCACAGATCACCTGAATAATTTCACTGCCATTATCAACCTGACATATCCAGAGATGATCACTGTTCGGATGCCTCTTCCTTTCAGTTATTTCGGAAACTATGATCTGAGAAAGTAAAGCTCCCAGATGTTCCACAGCTTCCACTTCAATCCCGGAAAAAGTCAGTTCCTCTTCAAGCTTTTCTGCACTTAAATCTATATCAATATATTCCCGCAACCAACTATAACTTATCTTCATAATCTATTTACTCACGTTTCACGATTTAAATTGGCTCAAAAATCTGAGATCATTGTTGAATAACATTCTCATATCAGTGATTCCATAACGAAGCATTGCTATCCGGTCTATACCTAATCCAAAAGCATATCCAGTATATTTCTCACTATCGATTCCCACATATTCAAATACGTTGGGATCCACTATTCCTGCTCCACCAAGCTCCAGCCAGCCTGTATCTTTACACAAACTGCATCCGTTGCCCAGACACTTCGGGCACACCATATCCATCTCTGCACTTGGTTCGGTGAAGGGGAAAAAGTGTGGTCGGATCCGTACTGCGATTTCTGGACCAAATAGCTGCTGTGCAAAGTAATTAAGCATATCACGCAAGTCTGCTATATTGATCCCTTCATCCACCACCAATGCCTCTACCTGATGAAAACAGGGTGAATGTGTGGCATCATTATCATTTCGATATGTCCTGCCAGGGCATATTATCTTAATTGGTGGTTTAAATTTCTCCATTGTTCTTATTTGAACTGGAGATGTATGTGTCCGTAAAAGTACGTCACCTTCTATATAAAAGGTGTCAGAAAGATCTCGAGCCGGATGATCTGCTGGTGTATTCAAGGCATCAAAATTGTGATATTCATCTTCAATATCAGGACCATCAGCAACCTGAAAACCCAAACGGATGAAAAGGTCTTCAATTTCTCGCCAGGTTTGAGTAATCGGATGAAGACCTCCACGTAAATGTCGTTTGCCCGGCATCGTTAGATCCTGATGCTCTGCCTGAAGAGTTGCTGCATACTCGTTTTCTTTCAGTTTCAATAAACGGTTATTGATCATTTCTTCAAGCTGCTGCTTAGCATCATTCACTATCTTGCCAAAGGCTGGACGTTCCTCCGCAGGTAGCTCCTTTAAACGCTTCATAAAAGCATTCAATTCACTTTTCTTACCCAGATACTGCGATTTCAGTTGCATCAGATCATGCTGACGCAACGATTCTTCTATTGCCTTTTTGGCTTTCGATATCTGCTTCTGTAATTCTTCTTTCATCTTTATGATCCGCTTCGGGACAAAATTACCCTAATTCAGTTTTGATTTTGCTACTTCACAAAGTTTTGTAAAGGCATCTGGTTCGTTAAATGCCAAAAATGCCAATGCTTTACGATCTATCTCTACTTCTGCAAGCTTTAATCCGTGGATTAACTGGCTATAAGACATATTGTGTAAATGTGCTCCAGCATTGATCCTGATTATCCAAAGTCTGCGAAATTCACGTTTCTTGGCTTTGCGATCTCGGTATGCATATAGCCATCCCTTCTCTACTGCCTGACGTGCTGTTTTGTATAATTTACTTTTTCCACCCCGATATCCACGGGCTAATTTCAAATATTTTTTCTTTCTTTTATGTGCGGCTACATTATTCATTGAACGTGGCATAATTCTCTCCTTACATTCCTAACATTTTTTTCATTCTGCTTGCATCACTGCTAGATACCAGATCAGAATGGCGTAAATTTCTTTTGCGAGTAGCACTCTTTTTGGTAAAAAAGTGACCAGCAAAGGCATGGGAACGCTTCAATTTACCCGTTCCGGTTTTCTTAAATCGCTTAGCGACACATCTTCTTGTTTTCAGTTTCGGCATCTTTCCTCCTGAAAGCTACGCTGCTTTTCTTTATTATTATTTATTCTTGTTCTTTATCGTTTTCCTGATCAGACGTTAACGCTGTCATTGACTTCGCCTCGCAAATCTTATCTATATCACGCTTGGGAGATACTACCATAAAGATTTGACGACCCTCACTTTGTGGTTTTGAGTCGATTTCCATAAAATCTGCCAGATCTTTCTCAAGACGAGATAATACTTCAAATCCTAATTCTTTATGGGCTAATTGCCTTCCTCGGAAACGGACAGTGAATTTCACTTTGTTATGCTGCCTTAAAAATTTCAGAGCATTGTTCTTTTTGAAATTGTAATCGTGCTCCTCTGTATTAGGCCCGAATTTTACTTCTTTCACCTGTACGATATGCTGTTTCTTCCTGCTTTCACGCAATTTACGCTCTTTCTGATAATGATATGAACCAAAATCAAGAATCCTGCAGACTGGTGGATCAGCATTAGGTGAAATCTCCACTAAGTCTAATTCACTCTCTCTTGCTTTCTGAAGACCCTCTGTTAGTGATACTACACCTACCTGATCACCATTGGCGTCTATCAGTCTTATCGGGTCAGCTTTAATACCGCGGTTTACCCGCTCTTTAGGGACGGTTGGCTTTAATTTCGCCTTACCTCTTCTTATGCGTATGGAAATAATGTCCTCCTTGTTCCATAATAAAAAAAACGGATGCTTCATTGCACCCGTCATAGCCGGAATCTTTGCTTATCGCACATATTCTCAACTAAATCTCTTAACCTTAACAAGTATTCCCGCCGGAAACCGTAAGGTAGAAGCAGGTGCTTCTTTTTTATTACTTTTTTTTATTAACAAACCAGAAAAATCATCTGCCTCCTTATAGTCAAGCATAATTATATTTTATCTATCTCGCTATCTCTTTTCATACTTAAACCAGAAAGTACCCAGAACAACATAGCACGTAGTGACATTTTAATGTGAGTACGTGCTTTGTTGCTTCTCCTTAGGGCTTCTGGAATGGCCGTAAGAAGGCTAAATGACTGTTTAAATTGGGCTTATAGGGTTTTTAGTATCTATACAATCGGGGTTGGTTTCAGGCTGGGGAAATCCTGACTAATTTTTATTTATTTTCTGGAGCAACAGATCACAGGCTGCTAGAACATCAGAAAAAATTATAGAATTTATACGGGGAATGACAGGTTTTTCACTTCTATCCTGGGGACTGATGATGAGATGAATTTTGCTGTCTGGAGGAGTCCAGTGTGTTTCCTTAATATGCCCGAAAATGCAGATCGTAGGTGTTCCGCAGCTGATGGCAAAATGACGGGGTCCGTTATCATTTCCAATATGCAGGTCTGCCAGGCTGAAAAGTGCCGTCAGGTGAAGCAGCCCTTTGATCTTATAATCAAGATCAGGTGCTGTTTCTTTCATTTTTGAGATGATCTCATCTATCACTTCCTTTTCACCAGGACCCCAGGTGAAAACTAACTGGGCATCATGTTCTTTGATCAGGTGATCACAAAGTCTGGCATAATTATCTGTATTCCACATCTTATAAAGACGCTTAGTCACGGGGGATAGAGTTATAATTGGTTTATTATTGTCATAAACCAGATGCTGTAACGTTTCTCGTGCATCATTCAGATCATTTTCGTGAAAAGGCATTTCGGGTAAAAAATCCTGCTTTTCATCAATGCCCAGAGGTGTTAACAACTTCAGCTTGGCAATTGCCGCATAAATTTCTACTGGCGGGGAAGAGATAAGATCGCTGTAACCAAAATTTCGTCTTTTGCTTTTAATGCTGATTTTTCGGAGACTTCTGATGATCAGACTCATAATATGACTGCGGGGATTATTCTGGAAATCTATTAACAGGTCATATTTTTTCTGTCTCAATGAAAATAGAAATCGGATATAACCTGATCGGCTAAGATTTCTGGGATAAATTATCAATTTATCAATATTAGGATTATATTTTAAAGCGTCATAAGCATAATCACTCACCAGAAAACTGATCTCAGCATCTGGGAATTTATGGTATAATGCTCTTATGGCGGGAGTGCACATCAGCACATCTCCGATTGCCATTAATTGGATGAGGATAATTTTTTCAGACTTCTGCTTTTTCATTCTTCTGATAGAGTTCCCAGAGCTTGGCATATTTCATAAATACGGCTAAACCACCAAAGGTGCACATTATGATCCCGGCAAGACCATCCCGGAACCCGGCATTTAAAAGGTAAAACCTCCAGAATTTTATAGCTGGTTGAAATAAAAGGTTCCACCAGTGCACTTTTACTTTATTATCATATAGATCCTGAGCTGCCCATTCTGCATAACGGATCATTTTCTGCCAGTTCTGACTGAAATTGCGGATTGGATCATGGTAAACGTAAACGTCGCTGATAAATATCGAAGGTTCGGGGGGGATCAGACGTCCATGCACTCTGCTTTTCGTAAATGTTTTATAGATCTCTCTACGGTAAAATCTTTTAGTGCGATATCCCGTATAAACGTCATGCTTAAGCAATTTGCCAAATAATATGGTCTTCATTCTGAATTTATAGCAATATCCTGAGATGGTTTCCTGACTCAGTATTTTTTCTATTCTTTTTTGCAGTTTTGGAGTACAACGCTCATCAGAATCAAGCTGAAATATCCATTCATATTTTGCCTGAGGCAATGCCCATGCTTTCTGTTTTACGCTATTTATATACTCATGCTGGATTATTCTGGTATTCTCAAATTCATTTACAATTTCAAGGGTTTTATCAGTAGAATAGCCATCTACTACTAATACTTCGTCGCACCACCGCAAAGACTCCAGGCACTCCCGGATTACAGCCTCTGAGTTTTGACAGGGGACAAATCCACTAACTTTTTGACGATACATTTATTGTCACTCCCAGAATATTTTTTCGTATTTCTTGCTTATTACTTCTGAGCTAAAATTATTTATTATATATTCCCGATTCTCTTGTGCTTTTCTCTCTTTTTCTAATTGTGATAAATTTGTCCATTTTATTATACTATCAATCAATTCTTCCTCTGATCCGTAGCCCCAATTTCTCCAATAATTCTTGATTAATGAGTTATGCCACATATTATAAAATCCTTCTAAACCACATAACATTCCCTCAGCAAATGCATAATGGAAAGATTCTGTGTGACTATAACTCATAATTATATCATGATTCTGTAAAAAGCTTACCACGTTTGATCTGTCATCAACCAGAGAATCAACACACTGTCTTTCGATTATTGAAATATTTTCCACAAGTCCTAAAGCTATTATTTGATCCTTGATCTCTTTAAGATGTCTTATAGATGTATCTTGTTTCGTTATCATGCCCATAATAGTAAGATGAAAGTCAGGATCCCTTTTTACTAATTTGCCAAACATATTGATTAATTGATCATAGCCTTTTATTGGATCGAAACCAAAACCATAGGCGCAGATAGATTTCCCATACAAATGGGGAAGAGAAGGAAATGAATCTATATCAATTGCATTAGGTATTGTTATTGCATTCACTTCCGAACTTATTTTTTCTTTAAACTCGTTTTCAAAGTGCTCATTAACAAATACCAGTTTATTCACATTCCCCCAGGTAATTTTATTCATATATTTTGAAAGAATTTCATATCTATGTAAGCGAATGATCAGTTTCTTATTTTTCCATCTCTTTTTCGAGACTGTTAATGCAAATTTATTTGCCCATTCAACCCAAATAACCCTGCCCCTTACTAAAAAATGCCAATACTCTAATTTATGGTTCAGATATAGATACTGAATTCGGTATTTCTTCTCCAGCTCTTTCAGAATCGGTTGAGCAAAGTGATCGTAATCCTTTCGGCAAACAAAAGTTATATCATAAATGTTATTTAACTTTATTAATTTCATTCAAATTCTTCCTCAATTTAGATCTGAGATCATTGTTTCCCATCCACCACTAATACGTCATCACACAATTTAATTGATTCCAGACAATCCCGGATAACAGCTTCTGAATTCCGGCAGAGTACAAACCCGCTTACTTTATGACGTGCCATCCTGTTTCTTTTCCTTTAAATCATGATATAGTGCTATCACTTCTTCCACCTGCTGATTTATCTTTTTAAGTAATACAGGACGCTTCTCAGAAATATTTGTAAGGTATTGAGGCATTTTTTCCCTGATCATCTCGGGAGTCATTTCCTCTAATGTGTCAAAGGTGAATCCTACTTCGTATTTATTGATATAGTCTGCCATGGGTTCAAAAGAATTAAGCGTGATTGCGGGTATTCCAGCAAAAATGTAATCATTCAATTTATTCTGAAAGACGTGCAATAAAGTGTACATTCTGGTTTTATCAGGCATATAGGGATTATTAATAGCAATCCCGGCATCATAGATATTGATTTTTTTCATCATGTCTTCATAGCTCAATTGATCATGCAAATGCACATTAGCAATTTCTCGATAATCATGATATTCTTTGCTGCGGGTGGGATACACATGGATATGAAATCCCCGCTCGGATAATACCCTGAATGATTTCAGCATACATTTATGATGAGTATCATCAGAATTAATGTGACCAACCCACACTAAATGGATATTACCGTCTTGACATGAAAGTTTTTCCTCAGATGAAGCAATTTCTTTGATTACATTCTGTGAGGTGAGATTTGGTAATACTATATGTGGTGCTCTTATGTTATATAGCTCAAAGGATTTTTTCTGATAGTGTTCAGTTACAAACACTACTCCATCAGCATTTTCCAGACAATATTGTTCCCAGTATTTCTTTTTTCGGTTGAATTTGGTTTTCTGGATACTCATCAGATCATGCTGATCATAGACAACTGGTATCTTGAGACCATAATTCAGCACTTGAAAACCCAGCCTGTCAGGATAATTATGATAATGAATAACTTCTATCCGATTATCTTTAATAAATTGCAGCAGCTTCTTCTTGAAAAATCTCTGACGTTTCTTTAAGGTCAAAATCGATTTGAATATAGAAAAGTCAGCATCTTTTGCTATCGTCGCTCCGCGTTTTCGATAACACATATACAGCTCAATACCTAAAGCATTCAAAGCCTGAGCCTCTTTTAAAAACCGATGACATGGCATTGATTCTATCACAAATAATACTCGCATATTCTTCCCTTCCTCATCACTAATATTTTTTGCTTGATGACAATGTCAAGGTTAATAACGGGATCGTTTTATAGTGAATAATTTTTCACACAAAAAAAGGCAGCTAATTAAGCTGCCTGAATTTTTTTCTAAGAAATATTTTAATTTTCTTTAGGTATCACGCTTACAAATTTTTTGTTAGCCTTTTTGGTCTGATAATGAACATGTCCATCTACTAAACTGAATAAAGTGAAATCATTTCCAAGTCCTACATTTTCACCTTTATGGATCCGGGTGCCCCTTTGTCTCACTAATATGTTCCCGGCTCTCACAAATTCACCACCATATTTTTTTACGCCCAGGTATTGAGCATTACTGTCTCTTCCGTTCTTACTTGAGCCGACTCCCTTTTTATGTGCCATGCTGCCCCCTAATTAATTTATTATCTCTTTTACCTTGATCATGGTGAAATTCTGACGATGTCCCTGCTTCTTCTCATATGTCTTACGACGTTTCTTCTTGAAGACAATGATTTTTTTCTCTTTACCATGACTTAATACTTCACACATTACTTTAGCATTTTCGATGGTGGGATGACCTATCTGGATATCATCAGAATCTTTGAACATCAACACACGCTCTATAGCCAATTCTGTGCCTGGTTCCAAATCTTCGCCAAGAAATGCCACTTTCAGTACCTGGTCTTTTTCGACTTTGTACTGGCTTCCTTTAAACTCTACTATCGCGTACATAATATATCTCCTTAAAAATTACCCTTCATTAATCCCGAATTTACAATATTTTTGCTTCGCGCTAATATGTCAAGACTTATATTCTTCCGTTATATCTTTGCCACTTTTTTCCAGTACTACTTTAAACTGATGATGTTCCATCTCCGGGTCTTCCAGAACCTCTATCCGCTTGGCATAATCCTGAAGAAATTCCGGGTGGGAATCAATAAAATGACACACATTGCGGTGAACTCGAATTACCAAAGGCTCCTGGCTGATAAAAAATTCACTTCGCTGAAGCCACCTGTATAATTTCACAGCAACGGAATCCTTTGCCAGTAATCTGCCAGTTCCATTGCAATGTGGGCATACTTCAGATAGATTCATGATCACTTCAGGTCGTCTTCGCTTGCGAGATACTTCTATCAAGCCTAAAGGACTGAAAGGATAAACCTTGTTTCGGGCACGATCTCTCTTCATATAGCTTTTCAGCTCTTTATATACTTTATCACGGTGTGCCTGAGTACTCATATCAATAAAATCAACTACCATGATTCCGCTTAAATCCCGTAAACGAACCTGACGGGCAACTTCAAATGCTGCTTCCATATTAGTTCGCAGTATTGTTTCATTATAGTGGTTTGATCCAGTAAAAGAGCCGGTGTTGACATCTATCGATACCAGAGCTTCTGTTCGCTCAATCCGCAGATTGCCACCACTCGCCAGCGGAATGCGGGAATTACTGATGCGGTGAATATCTTTCTCAATGCCATACACATCAAATAAGGGAGTGCTTTCTTTGAATAATTCCACTTTCTTGATCAATTCAGGGGCAATACTCTTCAATTGTGTTACTATCTTATCACGATATTGTTTGTCATCAACTATTAATCTTTCCACATGGGAATTAAATAGATCACGAGTCAGCATAAAGATCAATTCATTTTGATTAAATAAACACAGGGGTCCTTTCAGAAATTCTTTGCCCTTCTTTACCTGTTTCCAGACAGCTTCCAGAGTTTTGTATTCCATCGCAAAATCTTCTTCTGTAGAATTCTCTGTATCAGTTCTTACAATGATGCCTACTTCAGGATCTTTGATGCGCTTCAGGATATCACTAAATTTGTGCTTTTGACTGCCGCTTGTTATCTTGCGGGAAATTGCTACTTTTTCTTTGTATGGCATAAATACCAGGAATTTTCCGGGAATAGTTAAACGACAGGTTAGACTTGCTCCTTTTTTATTCAGGGGAGGTTTTTTTATCTGTACTACAACTTCATCGCCAACGATGAAAATCTGATCAATTGTTGAAGAATCGTTTTTCTTACGGATTTTCTGTTGTTTTTCGTTTAAAAAATCTGCATCTAGTTCCGAATAATGTAAAAATGCTGTCCTTTTTAACCCTATATCCACAAACACAGCTCCCATACCCGGCAACACGCTTTTAACGATGCCTTTGTATATGTTGCCTGCCACTTCCTGATTCTCAATACTCTCGGAATACAGCTCCACAAGTTTGCCGTCTTCTATTATAGCTATCCTTTTCTCATAGGAATGAGCATTAATTAATATCTCTTGTATCATATATTATCTCCAATCATATACCAGATTTTTTTACCCTTCTAAAGTCAAGAGTTTTCTAATAATATTATCAAATCGCATAATTCCTTATCCCTAAAATACAGATAGTTAGTTCTCATCAAGTAGTTGTATTAATGGTAAAAACCAGATGGAACAGCGTTACCGGAAAAACTGTCCCATCCCATTTACCAAAGTTGCAATTGCCTTGGTTGACTTTCTATTTATTACTTGCATTACTCTTCAATATTGGGCTCATTGAACCTGATATTTATTTTTGAAAGCTCAAAATTCACAATTTTATAATTTTCCTGTAATAAAAAAGATTGACTTAGAGGGCAGAAATTTTCTACAGAGTGACGCTATGAAAAAAGATCATAATAAGTTAAAAAAGCAATCTCGAGACATGACAGCTCGGGTGAATTTATTACTATTTCAGTTTCTGCTGGTAGCCACTCCATTTTTACTTGTGCGGAACTTTTTGCAGCAGGCAATTGGGATGTTCAGTCAATGGTCATATACTGTTGCTGGATTGCAGGTTCCTTATGTTTTATCTGCTATTGCTCTTGGATTATTGATTATTTTGATCATTAACCTGAAAAGAGTAAAATTAAAGTCATTGTTCATCTTTGTCGGCGTGATCATTATGATGGGTATTGGGCAAGGCTTCACAGATTATTATTTTAATCATGATTTTTATGAATTGCAGCAAAACTGGCATTATTTTGCCTATCCCATCTTTCGAGAAACAACCG
>Ga0207996_1000169_pt1 | contig 59297 bp, 60 predicted proteins | sample AntAceMetag02UKG_FD_184773 | JGI IMG/M metagenome (GOLD analysis project Ga0207996, IMG submission 184773) | Saline lake microbial communities from Ace Lake, Antarctica - Antarctic Ace Lake Metagenome 02UKG (SPAdes) (version 2) | ecosystem: Environmental > Aquatic > Non-marine Saline and...
AATCAGGAAAAACAAAAAGATTTTTTTCTTCATCGTAGCATCCTCCTTGCTAAATAGTAGGACCAAAATTACTCAAGAGATTAAAACGCCAGATTAAGCTATAATTTGGATTTCTTCACCTCCCCTCCTTCCCTAACTGGTGTCCGGCCGCCGGCTCCGCTTCCAGTCCGTAATGCTTTCAGGCCGGAGGGTAGAGAGCCTACGCTTCGGAGAACTTGTAGATGACCCGGAGAGGATCATCCATTTACCGGGCACTTGATCTCTATTAATCTATGTCATTTCCATAGGAAACGCAACAGAAAAACGATCAAAAACCGTCGGTATGGGCAATGTTGAGTTTAAGGCTGTGTGGATCAAAGAGAGGGTATATTTATAGCTGAGATCATAGGGGTCCGCGGAGAAACGAAGTCTTGCCAGATTATTCTTTTTTGTCTCTATTTTAAGCATAATTTGTCTGATTCTGACCTTTATAGAAAACCTTTTGCTGTAAGGTTGATGGCCTCGTAAAAAGTCTCCAAAGCCGTCACTCCCGCGAACGCGGGAGTCCATAAATGGTTGATTTTCCTGGATTCCCGCGTTCGCGGGAATGACAATAACGGGTGCTTTCTGACTTTTTAATTGGGCATCAAGGTTGACATTGAAGCATAATTGTTCCATAATTATTCAAAGAAATTAGATAAACATCAGCTGTGCGAGAGTGGCGGAACTGGTAGACGCGCTGGATTTAGGATCCAGTGGGATATCCTGTAGGGGTTCGAGTCCCCTCTCTCGCACCACATTTCTTTTAAACGACTCCGGTGTGACCCGGAGGGGAAAAAGAACAGAGCATAATGACTTGAAACTGACAAAATCATTCTTATTTTATGGCACACCTCGGGTATCTAACGTTCCCTCTGCTACGAAACCCTCGTTGCAAGAGGGAATATTTTTGCCGCAAAATCCGAATTAGGAAATAATGAGGAAATATGAAAACTACTTTGGAAGATATCAGCCCTGTCAAAAAGAAACTGTTGATTGAGATCGACTCGAAGGAAGTGGATAAGAAACTGAATCAGGCATACGGAGAAATCAGGAAAACGGCCAAGATTCCTGGATTCAGACCGGGGAAGGTGCCAAGGAAGATCCTTGAAACTTATTTTGGCAGTCAGGTAATAGATGATGTGACAAGAGGTCTGATTAGCGAGTCCTTTCCAAAGGCAGTTGATGAGGTAAAAACCTTTCCCCTTGGTCAGCCGATACTCGAAAAAGAGGCCTTGAAACAGGGTCAGGATTTTAACTACTCTGCCATCATAGAGGTCCGACCCGAATTTGAAGTTAAGGACTATCTCGGGGTCGATGTGGAAAAAGAGCTGTTCTCGATTAGCGAGGAGGATGTCAAAAAACGGCTTGAAGAGATAAGAGAAGCCAACGGAAAGATGGCCTCCATCGAAGAAGAGAGACAAATCAGGGATGGGGATTTTGTTATTGTTGATTACGAAGGATTTGAGGACGGCCAGCTCGTGGAAGATGTTAAATCCTCAAACCTCCTTGTTAAGGTTGGAAAGAATGATTTTCATCCTAAATTTGATGAGGCCCTGATCGGGCTCAAGAAAGAGGATGAGACAGAAGTTGATATCGATTTTGAGGAGAATTTCTATCACACAAAACTTGCAGGGAAGAGCGTTAATTTCAAGATCAAAATAGTCGATATCAAAGAATTGGTACTTCCGGAATTGAATGATGAGTTTGCCAGTAATTTCGGGGCAGATCTGAAAGACCTGGACAGCCTCAAGAATGAGCTGAAAAATGCTATTACCTCCCAGGAAGAGAAGAGGATCGATAGCGAACTTAAACAGAGATTGCTTGAAAAGATCTCCGAGGGTATTGATTTCGAACTGCCCGAGGTCTTGGTGGACGCGGAGATTGATTTCTCCGCCAGAAGACTTAATGATAACCTGGAAAGAAGCGGATCGAGCTTGGAAAAGGCGGGCATTTCTGAGGCAGGATTAAAAAAAGAATTCAGGCCTGCTTCAGAAAAACGGGTCAGAGAAATGCTTATATTAGATCGGATAGCCAAACAGGACGAGATCGATATAAACGATGACGACCTTGAGGAAGGATACGGAAAGTTAGCAGAAAGTATGGGGCAAGATGTTGAAACCGTTAAAAAATATTATGAGGCAAGAGGCCAGGTGGATGCCCTGAAGGAAGAGCTGCTCAAGGAAAAAACATTGAACTATCTTGTTAATCATGCTAATATTTCAGAAGTGGAGAGAGATTCGCTCAGCCAGGGCGAGGGCCCTGAACAGGAGGACAAATAGACTTTATGCTAATACCAATGGTTATAGAACAATCAAGTCGCGGAGAGAGGGCGTATGACATCTATTCGAGGCTTTTAAAGGATCGCATAATATTTATGGGGGAGCAGGTGGTTGATGATATGGCCAATATAATCATCGCCCAGATGCTCTTTTTAGAGTCTGAAGATCCGGATAAGGATATCAACATTTATATTAATTCTCCGGGAGGGTCCGTCACTGCCGGATTGGCTCTCTACGATACTATGCAGTATATTAAGCCTGATATTGCCACGATATGTATGGGGCAAACCACGAGCATGGCCGCGCTCCTTTTAGCGGCCGGGACAAAAGGCAAACGTTATGCCCTTCCCCATGGCCGGATTATGATACACCAGCCGTTGGGGGGAGCTCAGGGGCAGGCTACTGACATTGACATCCACGCGCGGGAAATATTAAAGATGAGAGATGAGCTTAACAAGATCTTAGCAAAACATACTGGCCAGGATCTTAAAAAGATCCGTAAAGACACCGAGCGAGACTACTTTATGAGCAGCGAAGAAGCCAAAGAGTATGGGATTATAGATAAGGTCATCAGCAAGAGGGAGATGCAAGAGCAGTTTGCCAAGAAAAAATAATTCGTAATACGCCAAATTATATTGCTAACGAGCTAAGGTGAGAAATTATGGGCAAAAATGATGTTTCTAATGACGACCTGCTCTGTTCTTTTTGCGGAAAGAGTCAGGATGAGGTAAAAAAACTCATTGCAGGTCCTTCAGTCTATATTTGCGACGAATGTATTCAGTTGTGTAACGAGATTATTGACGAAGAGTATAGCCAGGAAGGCGAAGAAGGTGAAAGTCAACTCCTGAAGCCTTCCGAGATAAAGGAGACTCTTGACCAGTATGTTATAGAGCAGGAAAGACCAAAAAAAGTCCTTTCAGTGGCTGTTCATAACCATTACAAACGGATAAGCACCAAGGTCGACATGGAAGGAGTTGAGATCGAGAAAAGCAATATCCTCCTGGTTGGCCCCACCGGTTCAGGCAAGACGCTCTTAGCACAGACTTTAGCTAAAATACTGAAAGTTCCGTTTACTATTGCTGACGCTACCACATTGACAGAAGCTGGTTATGTGGGAGAAGACGTTGAGAATATCATCCTGCATCTCGTGCAGTTCGCCGACTACGATGTGGAAGCTGCATGCAAAGGAATCGTGTACATTGACGAAATTGATAAGATCGCAAGAAAATCTGACAGCCCGTCTATTACACGAGATGTCTCAGGAGAGGGGGTCCAGCAGGCCCTGTTGAAAATTATTGAAGGGACCTTGGCCAATGTTCCTCCTAAGGGTGGCAGAAAACACCCGCAGCAGGATTTTGTAAGGATTGACACGAGCGATATCCTTTTTATTTGCGGCGGCACTTTTAACGGCTTAGACAAGATCATCAGTAATCGTCTCGGGAGTAAAGTGATCGGATTTGAGGCCGACATAAAAGGGCAGGGGGATATAAAGATCAATGAAATAATGGCGCAGGTTCAGCCCGAAGATCTTGTGAAATTTGGCCTTATACCTGAATTTGTCGGAAGGATCCCTATCACCACCACATTGGACGAGCTAAGCTTAGACGCGCTGGTAAGGATTTTGAAGGAGCCAAAAAATGCGCTTATCAAACAATACAAGAAGCTGTTTGAGTTAGAAAATGTTAAACTAAGTTTTACTGATGAAGTTCTATTGGCCATTGCCAAAGATGCCATCAAGCGAAAATCCGGGGCGCGAGGTCTAAGGGCAATTCTCGAAACAGCCATGTTGGATATAATGTATGATATACCTTCTTTTCCCGAAATCAGCGAATGTATAATAAATGAAGAAGTTGTTACGAAAGGTGAATCGCCTCTTTTGCTTTATGAAAATGAGGCCAAATTTGGATGATACTATGTTGAATTCTCTTAAGAAAGACCTTAGCGATAATGCTACTGATGAAAGACATTATTACCCGCTTCTGCCGTTGAGGGATGTGGTTGTCTTTCCGAATGTGGTCGTGCCTCTCTTTGTAGGGCGCGAGAAGTCTATCAAGGCCCTTGAGTATGCTTTGTCTCAGGATAAACAAATCTTTCTGTCAACTCAAGCAGATGCCAAAGTGGATGATCCATCTCCAAAGGATATCTTTGCTTTTGGTACTCTTGGCACTGTCCTTCAGCTCTTGAAACTCCCTGACGGGACAGTAAAAGCCCTTATTGAAGGGAAAGAACGGGGCGAGATAGAAAATTTCATGGACAAGCAGGGTTTTTTCATGGTGGAGGTCAGCAAATGCCAGGATATTCTTACTTCTACTCCTGAAACCAAGGCATTAGTGCGCTCTATTAATAACAGCTTTGAAGAATATGCTAAATATAACAACAAAATTGGGAAAGAAATAGTTTCGGCAGTGACTTCCATAGAAGACCCGGGACGTTTAGCCGATACTATAGCTGGCCATTTAGCGCTGAAGGTCTCCGATAAACAGGAGATCTTAGAATCAGTTGACGTGAACCAGCGGCTAAACAAGCTCTATGAAAAGCTTGGTGGTGAGGTGGATATCCTTCGTCTTGAGCATCGATTGAGAACGAGAGTCAAGAAACAGATGGAAAAGACCCAAAAAGATTATTACCTCAACGAACAGATACGCGCCATTCAAAAAGAGATGGGGACCAAGGATGATTTCAAGGCAGAGCTTGATGAGCTGCAAAAAAAGATAAAACGTAAAAGACTGACCAAAGAGGCCCACTTAAAGGTAAAACAGGAATTCAAAAAGCTGAAAATGATGTCCCCTATGTCGGCAGAGGCCGCTGTGGTGCGTAACTATATTGACTGGATTATCGATCTTCCCTGGTTCGATAAAACAAAGTCCAAGCTTGAGATTGAAGAGGCCGAAGCTATCCTTGATGAAGATCACTACGGTCTTGAAAAGCCAAAAGAAAGAATTGTTGAATATCTCGCTGTTCAACGTCTGACCAAAAAGATAAAAGGGCCGATTCTCTGTTTAGTCGGTCCGCCCGGAGTTGGCAAAACTTCATTGGCCAAGTCGGTCGCCAGGGCAACCGGTAGAAAATTCATCCGCCTTTCCTTGGGGGGAGTCAGAGATGAAGCTGAAATAAGAGGACATAGAAGAACATATATTGGGGCCATGCCGGGCAAGATTATTCAGTTCCTGAAGAGGGCAAAGTCCAACAATCCGGTATTCTGTTTGGACGAAGTGGACAAGATGAGCACTGATTTCCGAGGAGACCCATCCTCTGCCCTGTTAGAGGTGCTCGATCCGGAGCAGAATGTGGCTTTCGGTGACCATTACTTAGATCTTGACTATGACCTCTCCGATGTTTTTTTTATCACAACGGCAAACAACCTGCACAATATTCCTATTCCCTTGCAGGACAGGATGGAGATTATCAGGTTTCCCGGTTATACAGAGATTGAGAAGCTTAATATCGCAAAGCAGTTTTTGGTGAAAAAGCAGATAAAGCAAAACGGTCTTGGGTCTGAGAATATCTCCTTTACTGATAAAGCAATCCTGACTGTCATCCGAACATATACAAGCGAGGCAGGGGTCAGGAACCTGGAGCGAGAAATTTCTTCAATTTGCCGAAAGGTCGCTAAAGAAGTCGTTAAAAAGGGGAAGAGCACCGTGATTTCCGTTAAGGCCCGGTCCATAGCGAAATATCTCGGAGTCCCGAAGTACCGTTACGGACGTACAGAAGAGCAGGATTGTGTCGGTGTGACCACTGGCTTAGCGTGGACAAACGTTGGCGGCGAACTCCTCCAGACAGAAGCAGCCATAATGCCCGGCAAAGGAAATCTGGTCCTCACTGGAAAACTCGGGGAAGTTATGCAGGAATCGGCCCAGGCAGCCTTGAGTTATATCCGGTCAAGGGCAAGGAGTTTAAAGCTGCCCGACAATTTCTATGAAAAGATAGATATTCACGTCCACGTCCCTGAGGGGGCCATTCCCAAAGATGGACCCTCTGCAGGCATTACGATCGCTACATCTATTGCTTCTGCGCTGACGAGTAACCCTGTAAATCGTGATATTGCCATGACCGGCGAGATAACCCTGAGAGGAAGGATCCTTCCGATTGGAGGGCTAAAAGAAAAGATCTTAGCCGCCCATAGAGGTGGTGTTACCAAGGTGTTAATACCCTTAGAGAACAAGAAGGATGTCGCAGAGATACCCAATAAAATCCTTAAAAAGGTCGAGTTGGCTTTTGTTGAACATACGGATGAAGTCCTTAAGGAGGCGTTAATCTTGAGTGAGGGCAAGGACCTATTTGCCTCGGAAGAGGAGTGTAAGCCCTTCAGTTTCGCGGATATCGCTCAAATGGAGGAGAGTGTTCCCACAACTGTGACAGCCCACTGAACATTAAAATATCGTTCAAATTATCTTGACAAAAGAGAGCTAAACTGTTAGCAAATCAAATTCCGTTTGTGACTCAGGCGGGTAGCTCAGTGGGAGAGCACCGGCCTTACAAGCCGGGGGTCACGGGTTCAAGCCCCGTTCCGCCTACCACCTTAGCCCGGGGGCGTAGTTCAGTTCTGGTTAGAATGCCCCGCGTGATAATGCGGGAAGGTCGCAAATAGGAGTTGGTTTCATAATCGTTAGTTTCGGGGACGTAGTTCAGTTCTGGTTAGAACGCCGGCCTGTCACGCCGGAGGTCGCGAGTTCGAGTCTCGTCGTCCCCGCCAATAAAATCAAGGGGTTACGGACATTCCGTAACCCCTTTTTATTTCCACTGAGTGAAAAACTGAGTGAATTTCATTTGAAATTTTCAAGGTTTTTGAGCTCAAGCAGGGCCATAGCGTCCTGGGTATCGGTGTAGTTTCCTTCCACATAAATTTCTGTTGTGGCTTGCTTGCGGTGCCTCAAGACCTGCTGAACCTTCTTGAGGTTAATCTTCTGGAGGTCGTTGAGGTATTTGGCAACTGTGTGTCGGATGTCGTGGTACCCGAAGGGCTCGACCTTGGCATCGTCGCAAAGATTCTTTAATGTCTTGCGCCTCTCAATGTAGGTTTTTCCGTAATATTTGCTTTTGGGATTCATGTGGCAAAATACATAAGGACTTGTGGGGTGCCTGTTTTTCCACTGCCACATCAGAGATTTATAAAGATCGTCGTTCATCCACAGCTTTTCGTATGTCATTTCCCCGGTCTTATTTTTTTTTGTTCCGAGCCTTACCCATCTTTCCTCAAAATTAATATCATCAGCCCATGTCCATCGCAAGATTTCACTTTTGCGTGCACCCGTGTGCCAGTAGGTCCCAATGAGCACGCGGTCATGGCCTTGTGCCATAAGGATGACTTTGAGGATATCCTGGATAGGTATCAATCGTCTCGCTTTCTTGGTGTGGGGTTTCTTTTTGATGGGAGCTGTCGGGTCGTGCATAATGCCGTACATCTCCAAAATCCATCCGTAAAAGGCTTTTAGATTTTTCCTGTCCGTGTTGGCCGCGTTGTTGCTCAGGTTTTTTGCCCTTTTGTTTATGAAATCGAGGACTGCGGGTGGGTCTATGTCGGCAACATCTACATCTCCTACTGCCTTATAAAAACATTCAAGGCAGCGTTTCTTTTCAGCGACCGTCTTTTTATCGTAGTTGATTTTGCAGTCGGCGAGATATTTCTGTGCAAGTGTCCAGAATGATAGATCTTTTTCCTTATCTCGGGAAGAAGACCTCTGCTGGCTCTTCCGGCTTTCCTTTTCGTCTTTTATCCACTGCCGTGCCTCGTCTTTGTATTTGTAGAACCCCTTGGCGATTGTTCTCTCGCCGTCGAAGATAAAATCCGCCCTCCATCCCCATTTGGTTTTCCAAATAGCCATACAGTGCCCTCCTTGTGGTACGCCAACACCCTCCCACTTTTGCGGCAGGCAAGATTCCCCGACGCATCAGTGCCCTGACTGTTTCGGTCTTCAGAGACAATTCCTTTGCAACTTGTTCCGGGGCCAGTATAGCGTCTACATCTTTCATTGTCAATAACTGTTTGAATTTATTGATTTAAGTTTAAACTCAATTCTTGGTTTTATCAAACTGATGTGAATTAATCTGAATGCAGCTGGACTTCTGAGCTTCTTCATTATCAATAATCTGCCTTTTCAGATGAATTTCTCGCTTGACCTTCCCTCCATTGTTTCACTGAGCAGGATGTTTCGCAAAAGGGTTCTATGGCGAGGTTGTCGCAGCCATACCCCGAATAAACATGTTCATAGGCATAAGATGTTTGTTCCAAGATTTCTTGTTCGCGGATAACGCCTTTTCCGTTTGTGGGCTTGTTTTTCGTTGCCCAGATCTTGAGGGCGGCCACTGCTACGTCGTGAGGCAGTCCGAGTCTCTTGAAGTGGACGGCCAACCTAAAGCATACGACTCTTTGGAATTCGGACACACCGTCTCTCAGCATTTTCCGGGCGCATGGCGGGAGGCTGAATTTGTTTCGATTGCCATTTCCCGGGTTCGGGCTTGGAGACTGATGCTGTGGTGCTTCTGAGAGCTCGTTTATTTCAATAATTTCATCGAGGTCCGATTCTGTGTGTCTTTTCGCCGATTCAAGGAAATCCCATTGGTTAGGGTATGGATGAAAGGAGGGGGGAGCTAAAAAGACGGTTTTTTCTTTAGGGACAAGAGCTCCAAACAAGGGCGCATTGAGAAAATTGCCGTAGATCGTGTTGGCACCAATTTCGTCCTGCTTGGGAAAGATCTCTGTTGCAGGTTGTTCGATTTCTTCCAGGATATGCTGCGCCACTATCCTTGCTTTACGCGCAATAACTCCCTGTTTATCAAAGAAAAGCCACATATGATGCCCCTTCGATTTGCTGCGTTCAACGTAGGCTTTAAGACCATAGTGATTTGCCCTTGCCACAAACTCAATTAGTGGCGTTCGGTCCTGTGTATCAAAGTCGACCCCAATGGCTCGGGTCTTGTCTTTGACTAAAAGGTATACGCCGTAAGGCTGTTTCCCTGTCAAATGGTCTATGAGCACTTTGTTTGTGACTTGCGCTTTGACCTGTCTGGCACTTCCCGTAGCAGGGTCATAGGTTCCGTAGACGTTGGTTAAACCAGAGAAAAACGACCTGAAAACCCTGATTTTGTCCTCTGTTTTTCTTTCATTTCTGCCGGGCATTTTCCCTCCAGCTTCTCTCAGCCTTGCCTAAACCATGGCTTTTCCATTGAGAGCCGTGTTTTGCGTTCTCTTTACCAGGGAAAGCGGCAGGAACTGATCCGTCATTTCAGTAATTCGTAGAATTCCGTATCTGAGGTCATTGTTTTTTTGACCATAATCTCAGTTGACTGCGCTGCGCTGAATAATTGGGGTAGGGCGTCAGCAAGCTGGGCAGGGGTACATGAAAGAATGCTGGGAGGCAGGAAAGGTTTCCATTTCTCAACCAAGATTTCTGCGATTAGGCACCTGGTGAGCCAGTTAAAAGGATCGATGCAGGTGGCGTAAACCCATCTGATATGTCTTCCCCTCGTCCTTGAGATGATGAATTCAGCCATCCCGGTCAAAATTGATTCAAAATCTGTGAACGCAGCAACAATCGCGGCATCATATCCTTGAATATCGTAACTTCCGAAGGCCTTTTCAATGATGATCAACGCCTCTGTGCAGGCCTGGGATCGTGACAGATCCTGGCTGGATCCAAGGCCGTGCAGGTAGATGCGATGCACAAAATCAGCAACGATATCCATGAAATAGCAGTGATTAATCAGGGCTTTTGCGTCATACTCAAAGGCTGCAAGCACCTTTTCTACAGGTCTGTCTATCCTGCGCTGAAGATACTCCTCATCGGTGAGTTCAAGGATTTTCTCTATAATGGCAGTTGCCCTCTTTCTGTTCTTAGAATTCGTCATAGCCAAAATCCTCGTTGTCGGTCTCTGACGATTCAGAGGTAGCGGGATTCAGTGGGGCGTACGGCTCAAGCCATTTGTTGCCGGAGTGCCTTATCCATTTTTTGACTTCATGAGCGGGTTTGCAGTATTTCTTTCGGGAGTTTTCTATGATTTTGTCTCTGAAGTGCGTATCAGGGATTCCAAGAGGGCCCCGGGTCTTTATCTTCACGACATCCGTACCTATGCGGACAAATGCCTCCCCCACTCCAAGGGAAACAAGGTCTTCTGCCTTGACCTTTCCTTGAAGATCCTTTGCAAGATAATCGGCATCCCTTTTATCCACTTTGAAAATAATTGAAGATCCAACGGTTGAAAGCGCATCTCTCTTCTTCTTACTATTAAACTGACTCAAATACTGATGGGCCAAAGAGAGGCTAACCTTATATTTGCGTGTTTCTGCTATGAGATTTTCAACTGAATCAGTGACGAAATTATGGGCCTCATCACAATAAATATGGAACTGTTTCCTTTCATCAATCGGTATGTCGCTTCGGCTCAGGGCACTGAGGTGGAGGTTTGACAGGATAAAGCATCCCAGGACCTGTCGGACGGTTACCCCCATGTTTGAAAGGTTTATCAGCAGGATGTTTCCCTGATCCATGATTTTTCGGAAATTGAAACGGTTTTCCGGCTGGGAAAGCATCAACGAGACAGACCCTGAAATGAGGAGCTTCGACAACTTATTTATTGGAGGACTTAGCTCGTTTTTCCCGTAACCTTTGTAATCCTGTTCCCAGAATTGTCTTGCGGTCTGGTTGTCGATTACTTTCAGTATTTCACGGACAACTATTTCATTCGGTTGTGATTTGTTGTGAAGGAGATTTGAGATATCAAGGAATGTACCTCCAGGTAGATGTAGGAGGCCAAAGATCATATTGCGGAGGATGTTTTCAAGGCGATCCCCCCATCCGCCGCTTTCAACAAAACTCTTGATCGCAGTAACCAGGTCGTTTGCTGTTCTGCCGATCTCCTGACCTGGGATGCGATCCAGAGGGTTCCATAGGGGTACCCAGTCGGGGTCAGCCGGATTAAAGTATATGACTCTTTTCACATGCTGTTCAGGTATCAGGTAGAGCAATCGCTCAACCATGTCACCGTGCGGATCAAGGACTGCTACCCCGTCGCCCTTTTCGGTGTCATCCAAAATCATGTTTTCCTCAGTTGTGCTCTTGCCCATTCCTGATGCACCAATAAGATGTGTATGATGCCCCCGCACGATCAGAGGGATACAGACTTCTTGAGAGACCCCTGCATAATCACAAGTCCCGATCCATGTGCCGGTAAACAATTCAGGGTTCCGCACAGGCAATGTTTCCAGGCCGGCAATCGGTATAGGACGATTATCGTCAATAGATAAAGATGGGATGTGAATAGGTCCGGTGAGCTCGAGGGAATTGACCAGGAACCCGGGTCTGTGGGTCAGTCCCAATAAGAACATATCGCGGATCTGCGCGGTCTGTAGTATCCCCGCATATTCCCTCTCGGTTAGATAGCCTAAAGGCCTGCCACCATGTTGAAACAGGCTGATAAAAGTGGAAAGAGAACTCAAAAGGTGGCTTGATTTCTTGCCAGCATCCACAACCGCGATGCGAAGGGTTGCGGCATAGAACGCTTTGTCATTGTTAGCCTTGCTTTCTACCTCGAAGGCCATGTGGTGCAGGTCGCCTGAAGGGGCTTGTTGAGCATATTTTTGGGGAGATCGGAGTTCACTGTGAAGTTTTACGGTGTACTCAATGTCTAACAGGATCTCAACGTTGCGGTGCCAGTTGTGGTTGGGCGGTACCGGCTGAAAGAGTGCCTGGTAGATACCTACTGCAGGTGCTTCGATGGTGGAAAGCGCGGTTATCAATGGGATGAGAGGGGAGACATGGAGCTCCGGGGGGCGGGTGAGAAGGTGTGAATATGGTGGCGGTGGAAAATAGTCTCGAAAAACTATATCACCCCAACTTTTGTGTTTTAAATCAATGACTGGACCTTTATCCAAGGTTGTTAGTTCGCATAACTCAAATTCTCCGTTGAACGCCGCCGTAATGATGGGGAGGTCCGTGTGGTGAATGAGAAAACCCATGACTATTCCGTCGCCGTTACCGGCAACCTCAAAGCCAACCTGGAAAGAGACGGCCTGGAGCTGCTTGATGAAGAGTTCGGAACGGTTCCAGTCAAACATATGGTCTGGAGAGATCCAGGTCTGAAGGCGAATCAGGTCTTCGCTTTTAGTTGGAGCCTCAGTCGTCCAGTGCGGGTTTTTTTCTGTGTCGGGGCTGTTATTAATGATCCAAAGGGGGGTGAAACGGGGTTCAAGAGAGACCGTTCTTCTTGAAATCTCGGGCCTACAGCCCTTGCTGATTTCTTCCTGAATGATTGATCTCAGCCTGGCCCCAACCATATGGGGTTGTGCCTGTGCTATCAGCGCATGTTCAATGGACATACCGCCCCCTTTCCGCCGAGAATTGCTTTGTTAATTGGAGAAGCGGCAGAAAAGGGGTTGTTGTTTCAATTGCGAGGAGTATTGAGGTGTGGAGTATGCTTCGGGTGCCTGTTCGGATTGGCTATGCTGCAACCAGAGCATTCCGGCTTCATAGTTTTTGCTTCACATTCGATATACTCTTCTTTTCCATTATCAGAAGTTTTAATTATGGCGTCATTACAACCAATGCACATTGCTAAATACACGTACCCTGACTCTGTCTTTAAACATATACTCATTTGGAAACCTCCTATAACGCTTGATTCCATGAATGTTTGAATGAAACCACCAAGTCGTTTATATCCTATCCATTACTAATTTTTCTTAATCTCATAATAAGACGCGGGTGTTGTTCAAGGACCTTGATGAAGCCAGCCTTAATCCTGACTGCGTTTCCTTCGGTGAGCTCCGATGGGAGCAGGTGACCATACTTTTCCAGGTACTCGTCTGTGGCGGCCAGTTGTTCGTCTGTTGAAAGTGAATGCCAGTACTGGTGTATTTTGGCCCGAATTTCATTCCCTGCATATTCTTCAATCATTCGTTTGGCGATTTTTTTTAGGATACTGTAGATTCCGCCCTCAGTCCCTGTCCTGGCGATCTCCATAGCAGCCTTTTCCCCATTTAATCCATATTGTTTCAGCAATATCTCGCAGCAGCGACCCCAGTCAATATCAGGATCCGGTGATCGAGAGAGTCGAGTTCGAAGAATAATTCTTTGAACATGCCAGTGAAAGGCCGTTAGAATGTTTTTGAAGTCATCCCATTTCCGGATCATGCCCGATTCCATCTTAAAGGAGTTCATAGCTTCATCCACGCGGGAGGAGACCTGCTCCAGGGTAACCGCGGGGTCAATGCTTTCGAGTACCTTGTCCAGCCGGGTTTTCATACCTTTGGTAATCCCTATAACCGCCTGAAAATTCTTGATGTCTGTTGGAGAGCCGTGACATAGGAACGAATGAGTTCCTGGTAATTCTGTGCATAGCGCTCCGGTTGGTCCGGGCGTATCGAAGACCCTAAATGAATACCGCAACGAGCAATGAACTGATAGATGATTTCCACCTTTTGTTCCCACGAATTTGGGGAAACGTAGCGGTCAAATGCATCTCGGATGTATCGGTTGAGGGACTCGGCTTTAAGGCCTTCGGCGATTGTGTCAAGGACGACTCTCATGCCGCCATTAGTCCCATCATGCGCGTCATTATATGCCGTCACTATGTCTCCTCCTTTTCGGCGATATTCTTGCTCCAACAGCTCCTTGGCCCGACTGGATGCTTCCGCGGCCGACAGACTCCCGCCATTAGAAACAGCGGTTGTGAAATGATAATTCAGATAGTGCCCGATTTCATGATCGAATTCGCCAAAATTACCTATCGTATTTGAGTGAAGAGGATATCTTATCCTCGTTTCATCATGAGGGATACCAACCCTCTGAGCGATAACCCTTTCATCCAGTTCTGCCAGCAAAGCGTCAATAGACATGGCTCACCTCCTTGGTGTTAAAGTGAACGAAAAAGAGACTTCATTTGGTCTGCGGATCGTACATATGCCTTGACGATGTCCTCATATTTCCCGGCAAAACGATCCGGTGGTTCTGATACGATATCTGATGGGAGATGACTCCGAAGGCGCTTCAGCAAGGCCCCTATCAGACTGACTTTGCTTTTCCAGTCCAAGGGGTCCAGGACCGATTTCAAAACGTGGTTAACGTGTTTCTCATGTTGTTCCATCTTGAACTGTTCTGTCATCTTATCAAGAATAAACCTCAACCCCCCGCTTACAGGCATTTTACCTTCCGATAGAGCAGCATTGAATCCACCGTTTCTTGAAAACGCCCTTTCAAGAAGTGCAAGCGCCTCGGCGCCAGCGGTCGCAAGATCAACCGGCTCAGCGATCTTCCCGGTGTGCCTGATCATGTGCACGTAAAACGACGTTATTGTATCAACAAGGTCGTTGTTGGACCCTACGGTAACCGAGTCTATCAAATATGTTGCACGGGCTAAGTCAATAGGATGACCAATAGTTGCCAGGGCATCTTCATCTATTTCAGAAAGAATAAAACTGAGTTTGCCACTTCCACATTCATCAGCCGCATCTCCCGAACTGCTGTTTCCAGTTACCTTCGCCGATTGTCCGATTATTTCCCCTGACGTTGCCCTGAACAGGGATTTGACGTCCTCATGGTCGGATTCCTCGGCGAATTGACTGATTCCGATGCATTGGGTCATATGTAATAAGGGGAAATCGACCTTGAAGCGGCGTGTTTCCGGGGGCAACGACTGAATGAGTTGAAGCAGCGTGTGGCCGAACTTCTTTGGGTACCTCTTTTGATGAAGGTGAAAATCGGCCATGGCACTCAGAAGATTCCCTGCCTCTTTGTTTCGACCTTCCATTAATTGACGATCTAGAGCCTTCCAGAATCTCAGCGTATTGTTGAGTCCCAGGAACTTTGCTGCTTCCCCGATCGGTGAATCAGTGTGGGAACCAGGGGCGGATGCCTCATGGAAACCTTTATTGAGGCTTGCCAAGGCTATTTGTTCATCCGAAAAGACCCTATTTATTAAATCGTTTATGTCTCTGACACCTGTAAGGCGAAGCTTGCGTTTTGCCATTGCGATGGCTCCGGCGATACGCTGTTTTTCGGTTGGCGATAGGGAATCCAGGGAACCGTCCTGGTCTAAAGCAGGGTGAACGAATGTGGTGATCAACTCTGAGTCTGTGGCAGCTTTCAGTTTGGCCGGGAGTCCGGACACCATCCGTATGTCCCCATGGAGTGATGCGATGTGGCCGGTAAAGACAATTTCGTTATCGAGTGGAATTTCCAGGGCCGCTGACAACATACCTACCAGAACAGGCACATCGAGGGAGTTGCCTGATATATTCAGACCGATATCGTTTATTGATGAGGCTTCTATGTTGGCAACAGAGATTTCGAATGTTTTTGGAGAAAGATCAAGCGCTTCTAAGAGTTGATCCACTATTGGCGCGACAACTTCTTTCAGGTGTTTGGCGGTCTTTTCGTGAAAGGCCGCTGGCCCAGTGAAGCGGATTTGTTCACCGTTTTCCTGTTCAAAGGCGCAGACAATTGCCGTTGACAGGACGGCCGTGGCTTCCTGATCCTGGCCAAGCACCAAAACCAGATTGGCTCTTCCACTAAGCTGTTTTTTTCTTTCAGTAGCTGTCATCCTGGCCTCTGATTATCACTTGAAGTCTTCCGCTTTCCAATCCTGGAAAAACTTGGATGATTACTTCGCCGCCCAGGAGCCTTATCTGGGTGGTCGCTCGCTCCAGCGTTTCCCCTGTGTCCGCTGCAAGTTTCAGATCTTGCGCTGGGTAAGCATACACCCACAAGAGTTCGTTCCTTGTGAGTTCTTCCTCCCCCAGGAGCCGGCCTGTCTCCAGTCTGAACCCATAGTGGCCTGGTCTCACGTTTTTGATGGTTCTGATAAGAGGTCGCCGTTCAAATAGGATAAAGTCAAAGGGTTCTCCATCTTTATCGACGATTATTTTTATTGCTCTGTCTGTTGGCTCTGCCTTTTCCGTCTCTGAACACAGTTTTTCAAACTGTTTTTTCCAATCTATCCGCGAGTTGATCAGGTCGAGGCAGACCTGTTCTTCGGCTTGGTTGTCTTCAAGAACTCCTGCGATAACCTGTAGTTGCAGATCACGGATCAGCGCGTTGAGCATAATATCTTCTGGCGGACTGGTACGGGCATCTATGTTTCTTTTTATTTGCGTCATGAACATCTGAAACTGCCTGAAACCTTGCTTGTATTCGGGCTGTCTGCCCAGTTCCTCTATCTGTTCAAAAGCATCTTGAAGCGCTTTTTTTGGGTCTGGTTTCTGAAGTGCATTGGCTATCAACGGCATGAAAAACAAGTCTTTCATTATTTGATCCTTTCTTATTTGTGTCGTTTATCTCTTTCGAGGCTGCCCCGTATCTGTTTTTGGAAATCTCTCGCCATTTCTTCAAAAGCTCGATTTTCGGATAAGATTTTCGCTGTGTTTCGCCAAAGGTCAGGTAGTGAATTTTTCTTTTCATTCCAGTGGCTCCCCGCGAACCTACTCAGGGTTGATTTGGAGACACCAAAGTCTTGCGCCAATTTTCCGTCCGAATAGTCGGTGTCCCTGATCTCATCAAATATGCATAGTATGAGCTGTTTGAGCTTTTCCTTCCCCAGCGCCTTGATGGCGGGCCGCTGCTTTTCAATGTTATCGGATTTCTCCACTGCAACCACTTCTTCTAGGGAAGGCTCTGGATCGTCACCCGGCCAGTAGCTGGAGGAGTTCTTTTGATCAGCCAGGTTTTGCGCATCTTCGATCTGGACCATTCTATGATTCACGAAATTACGATTTATGATTGCCTGAATTTTTTCACGTTCCTCCTTCTGAAAAGGATTTGGATTCTTGATGTTTTTTTCCAACCATTTCCGCCGATCTACCCCTTTAATTGCCACAGGCAGATATACGGTGAGCGTACCGCCGTTGACCTTCCAGTTATACCTCGACCGAAAGGGGTTCATCCCTCGTTCAGCCTCCAACAATGAATAATAGAATTGGCGTTTGACCAGCCCTTGCATGATCTTTGCGGCCAGTATTTCCTTTTCAAGCTCACCGTCAGGAGGTCTATTATTGAAGGATTTTGCGTATTTTTTGAGGTATGCCCGATAATATAAGCGGCAGTCTGGGCCTTTCCGTTTCAGTTTTTCATCATTTTTTTTGTTGGCAAGATGTCCCGATTTGGGAGAGGTCGGCAAATTAGTGAACTTTTCCAGGGTAAGGTCATAGGCCATATCTCCTGCCTCAAGGGCGTTGGAGCTCGTTGAACCCCCTCTCAGGACGCTTTCCCTAAGCTCGTTCAGGTACTCAACCAATACCATGGGGGGGGTATGGTTATAGCTGAAAACCGGACGATTATTGTGAAATTCGCAAAGCGCCTGAAGATCACTTCTATTCGCAATTTCCTTGATCAGATCGATTAAGGATAGGGTGCGATACCATGACTTCTTGCCAGAAGCCATTGGTCTACCTCCGCTTTTTGCCAGTATTATGGTATTCATCAATCCCTCAGTACTGGCAGAATTCTTTTAAGATTCTGTACCTGCAAGTCTACGAAACCTGCAATATGATGTGCATCATGAAACTTTTTCTGCATCAGGGCCCCATTTATCTTTTGGCGAGCGCCCTTTATCTGGGAGAGAAGTTCGATAATGTGTCCCAGCTCGACGCTGTTCGGGCAAAGGTTTTCCACCTGGCTGAACCACTTCAAGGCCATCTCCCAGGCACCCTGTTTCAGTGCTTCAAAGCCTTTTTCCATGGCCTTCCTGAATTCTTTCGATCTGGCGGCAAGTCTTAATTGCACCAGTCGGCCTTCAGGACAATCGGGGAAAAGGGTGGTTGCCTCTTGGGCCATCCTGACTAAATCATTGAGGTTTTCTCCTCTCTCCAGACCGTTTTCGATCGCTTGATAGAAATGTCGGGCCTGGGCAGATCTTCCCTTCAATTTTTCCATGGACGCTTTTGCCTTGGTATCTTCAGGGTGTAGGCGGAGTACCTCGGTCAGATGATTGACGGCCTCATCATAGTTCTGCTGGGAAACGCGTTGGGAGACTTTTTCCCAGAGCTCACGGTATTGTTTTGTCTTGTTGTGAAGCCTTGCCTGGGCCAGGCGGCCTGCGGGATGATCAGGGTAAATACTGACTGCCTCTTTCAGTAAATCAACTAATTGGTCCAAATTGCCGCCTTCAAGGTCTTTATCGATTTCATGATAGAACCGTTTCGCCTGATCAAATCTCATTTTGAGTTCTTCTTTCAGTCGCCGTGCCTGGACATGTTCCGGGTCTATGCTGAGCACCTCCTCTGTAAGCCTGGCTGCTTCGTTGAAGTCACCCTTGGAAAACCAGAGAGACGCCTCATCCCAGATCTCCTCAAGATAGGATATAGCCTCCTCTCCTTCGGGTTTCTTCGGGATATCCTGAGATCTGTTGTTGTCATATCCGTTTTCCAGATCATCCAGCAATTCCCACACACTCTGGTATCGGTCGGCAGGGTCCTTTTCCAGGCATTGAGCGATTATGCATGCCATGTTTTCTCCTGCTTCCGCCAGACGCGGTGCCGGTACAGTCAGATGAAACTCTTTGAGTCTGGCATCTGATCCGCCGAAGGGCGGCCTGCATCTCGGCTGACAAAGTTCGTAGAGGATAATGCCCAGGGAATAGATGTCTGCCCTCGCGTCCAGGTCATCGGGATGGGGAGCCGTGAAGTGCTCAGGGCTCATGTAGGTCGGGGTCCCCACCTCAAATGAGGGTAGGTCCAGGCGTGACGTGCTGGTCTGTCTCAGCGTCTGGGCGAACCTGGCCGCCCCAAAATCAGAAACCTTCAATACGCCCTCTGAGAAGAGCAAGTTTTCTGGTTTCAGGTCGAGATTCACGGTGTCTGCGTTGTGGGCAGAGCCCGCTCCCCGGCATGCTTGCTTGAAATACTCCATCCCAATTGTTTGGCGGGCAACTAAATCATCGGCATGATCTATAAGCCATTTTCTGAGTGTGCCGCCCTCTGCGTAGTCCATGGTTAAGACCAAGAGGCCTGTTCCGCCCCACGGAACATAATGAAGGTCATATACCCGGATTACGTTTTCATAGCTGGATATCTTGCTGTAGGCATCTATTTCTCTCTTCAACTGGACTGCTGCAATGGGCTCGCTGCAGGGTCCCACTTCGACGACCTTAAGGCCCACTTTTGTGGAACGAAGTAAGTCCTCTGCGAGGTATACGGAGGCAAAACGGCCATCCCCAAGATGTCTCTTTATCTTAAACCGCTCCAGCAGGATGGTATCATCAGGAAGGCGCACCAAACTACTTTTATTCGCAGAAGATAGTGACAAAAAATCCCTTTCCCGTTCTTCATCTCCAACTCTTGAACCACAATTATGGCAATTGCCGGTTTTGGTTGTAACGGTTTCGGGAATAGGGGGATAAATCTCGTATGTTTTCATGTGTGTGGACCCTCCTGCTGCAATTTTTCAGTAAGAATCCTTCTCAGGGCGTATTTTGCAGCCCTGTAAACCGCGGATAGATATTGATCAGATGAGGCATTGTTTCTAATGTTGTTTAAGGCCTTTTCAGCTCTTTCATTGCTCTCTTGGACAGTTTCTTCCGGCAGGACATCACGCCAGTCAAACAAGATCACTGGCATCACCACGGTCCCCAGATCTGAGGGCAGGATTTGAAGGACCATCTGAAGCCCCCTGATATTATGGGTTTTTCCGTCCCCGAACATCATATATGCGCTTTCATGTACCCCCGTTTTCGATATCCTCACGAGCCGTTCTATCACTGCACTTGGCAAGTCCTGTTTCCCATTTTCTTTTCGTAATTGTTCGTATTTTTTTGTGATCGCTTCAGGGTCCAACCTTATTTGTGAGTTCTCCGGTTGCAATGTCTTGATAACGTATCGACCAGAGAAGGGCCTTCTGATAATGGTTGCAGTTTTGATCACTTGCTCGATGGGGATATCAGGGTCGATAAGCCATTGTTTTCCGTTTATGATCTTTGCAAACTCCTCGATTTTTGAGCTTTTCAGAGTGAACGGGTAACCCGGGTCTATATCCATGATGCGTTTGCACAAGGCGTCGGCTTCTGGAAAGTGCCACATCTCTTGAAGGAGACCCGCATATTTTTCCATTGAGGGACAGGTTTTTAGGGTGTTTTTCGGAAGAAGGTTCATCAGGGCGGAAGAGAATCTGATGGCTTCAACCATGTCACCACTTTGGCTGGCCTGGTCTGCTCGAACAGCTAAAGAAACATGTTCATAGCCAAGATCAGTGAGACGGGTGTGAAGGGCCTCTATAACACTTTTTTCAGCGCGGCCAATGCTGCTCTGGATTTCGGTCAGGATCTGTTCTATTTCTGTTGTTCGCTGGCGACCATGTAATGCCTGTGCCTTTTTCCAGGAAGGAGAGGTGATTGTCCTGTAGTCCTTTCCTTGGATTTCTCTTATGGCCCGCACTTTATTTTTTTCGAGCGAATAACAGGTAGCAATGCCGTTTATCCCGACAAAAAGGATTCTTGTTTTTTCCCTTCCTGTGGTCCCCATTGAAATGATGCCCCCAGGGATGCTATAGTCCCGGACAGGCTTATCAGCGGCTGCATTCCAGATTTTCAGCCTGCTGTCCCTCATTCCAGCAGTCAAAAGATTGTCGCCCTGCTCCAAAATGGCATAGAACTCACCCTCGTGGGCGTGCAGTAGTTCTATCTCGTCTTTTTCGGGGTCAAACAGGCCTAAATGTCCTGCTTGAGAGGGCCAGGCTAAGGCTTGTCTGCCTGGCCAGTACACCATGTGTACCAGGGCTTTTATCGGGGGCGGGCAGGGTCCTTTTATGACTCGAAACAGTTGTTGATCTGAAAGATGCCAGAAATGAAGATCACCGGTGGATGAAAGTCCTGCCAACGTGTCGGTGTCGATTTTTGTCAAACAGCAGATGTATCCATTTTTTACTTCCAGAGGTTCTGGAAGGGCTTCATAGTCTGTTTTCCATAGAAGGCATCTACCCGCACTGTCACTGGCTGCCAACATCGCTTTTCCTATCCAGCATATCGATAGCAATGGGGCTCCTTGGATCAGGGTAAGAGGTGTCAGCCCTTCCCCTTCTTTTTTCGCGGGGTCAGACACGATTTTGATTAACCCGCCCCTGGTCCCCATCGCAATCATGCTCTCTGCAAAGTCAATGTCAATGGAGTAGACGCTGTGTCCATGGGGAAGGTCTATAAGTGTTCTGATTTCCCCGGAATCGATATCGTAGGTGCTAACGTGGGGGAGTGCGCCTCCGGCACCCAGGATCAAGGTATTTAACATGCGGCTCAAATCCATTTCATACAGCCTTTCACTGTTCCTTGTTCTTTAGCTCAAGGGGCCTAAATCAAGAAGACTGTTCAGCTCACTGTTAAAGGCAGGTCTCCTGGGCAACCGATCCTGGACGCTGTTGGACCTGCTTGCAAGCACCGAGTCTAGAATTGCTTCGGGATTACAATGGTCATTTTGCTTGGGCTTTCCTATTGGCCATGTATGTCTTTTATCTTGGGCCGTTTTGAAGAGCTTATTTTTCCTGGTCTTCAAATCAGTCAATCTCTTTTTCAGGTAGATGAACTTGTCTAGTTCTTGCTGTTGGGTTTTTTCGGCAGCATCGTATTGTTTTCTTGCCTCGTCCAGGTTGAGGCTGGCTCGGTCGAGTTGGATTAGATCCAGGTTTTTGCGGCATCTCTTAATTTCTTGCTCCACCCGGTCAAGGTACTGCTCGAGCTTCTTTGATTCTTTTGCGACTTCTGTCAAAGCTTCCTCTTTGTCGGCATACAGCTCTTCGGCAAAAGGGCATTCCGAGTTTCCCTTCTCGTCTACCTTGGGTAACTGGTTGGCCTTCGAAGTCAGCTTGTCCAGTAATGCTTCCATGTGGTCGATGAAGTCATATAGACCTTCGAGATTCATGTAACTTGGTTGCTTTTCTCGTTTATTATTGTTGGTTTCTTCTGATTCCATGCGGTTATCACCCTCCTTTCTGGATTCTGGCTCGGTGCTTTTCCTGAACCGCATCACTTTTTTCTCTGGCATCCTGAGCCCGATCTATTTCTCCCCCCAGGAACTCCATATCTCGCATGACGATTTCTTTTGCCTCGACCAGTTTGTTGATGGTTTCCTTGGTCTCGATCTTGCCACTTGCATCAGAGAGCTTTCCAAGGTCTGACTCGGCTGAGTTTCGGTTTTCCTTTATCTCACCCTCAAATTCCTCGGTGTCTGCCTGTATCTCTTCGAGTTCATCATCTTTTTTTTCAAAGACCTCGACTGTAACGTCTTCGGCGGCTTCGATGCTTTTTTCTGTCTCATCGAAACCTTCTACGGTTCCTCCTTCGAGGTTTTCAAGGGTTTGCCTCACGATTTCATAGTCTGAAGCAATTGTGTCGAGATCGGTTTCCTTTAAATCCATGTCTTCTTTTTTTGTCTCAATTTCCCCAGTTACCTCGGTTCTGCTGCGTATGTCGCTTCGCCTTGCCATTGTCTTACCTCCTATCCTTTTTGCGTGTCACATTGATTTATGAAATCTCTCATTAACTGCAAAATCTTCTTTACGCCTGGGTTAATAACTGATTCAAATCGATCCATTAAGTCATTTCTCACTTCGGCTGTGGCGGTGTCATTAAGCTCACTGACCGTACCGGTGCTCAAGTACCTTTTGTAGAAATTCCGCACGAATGATTTATACGTATACGACAATCGCTTTCGCAATGTCTGGGCTTTCAGTTTTAGCTCTCTCAATCTCCTGAATTTGGCATCAGAGGCTTGCTGAACCATGACTTGTTCGTAGTCTCCAAGCACATTCTTGAATCCCTGGATTAGCGGGATCCTTTCATCGTCAAAAGCATCCATTTTTTCCCGGAGGAGGGTTAATTCATCCATTACTCGCGATAGTGCGCTTTCCCGGTACCAGGCATCATCCCGGATATAGGGTAGGATATCATGACTGTATTTGAGGGCGCTGAAATCGAATTTATCGTGGAGATTCGGGGTCTTGATTCTCCGTGCCTTGTGGAATCCTTCGGTGTGAAAGAAGGCTTCTCCGGGCTTTAAACGTGCAAGGTCTTCAAACTCTGAAGGGTTCAAAAGCATGGTGGCGGTCAGCTCTTTTCTGTCCGGCTCAGCGACCTGGCAGAAGGCGAGTTTTGAAGCCGTGCTCTTGATCACTTCCGGTGCCACCCCTGACGGGTTTAGGGTTAGGACTGAGATTGCTACAGCGTAAGCTCTAATCTCGCCCAACATACGGACCACGTACTCGGTGGCGAAGGCCTTGGGGTCTGCAACATCTGGGGATGCAACTGCCGGCCCTGCGCTGCCCAGTATATTTTGGGCCTCTTCGAGAATAATGACATATCGGATAGGTTTTTCCGTACGTGGTGCTGTTTTGAGGTATTCCCGAATGCGCATCAAGAGAAACAGCGTCAGGATATTCGCCTGATCCAGGTAAAGGTGGTCCAGCTCAATGATCGCAGGAACCTTCATGAGATGATCTATGCTGGGATAACTTTGCTTACATTGAAACACTTTTCCAGTAGTACGCCGGGTGAGAACTCCAAGTCTCACTTCCAGGGCGGCCCTGATGTCCGAGTTGACTTCGGGTGAGTACCCTTTTTCTTCCAGGACCTGCTCGGCGGCGGCTACCAAATCTGTCATGGTGGGGGGATTTTCCCTGTCCGGGTGGTCTTCGTATACGCGCTCGAGTGCTTCGCCCAGCAATGCTGGAAGTGGTCCAGAGACGGGCATGGATGCATTGAATAACCCCAGGAGATTGTCAATGTGTTCGTCTATTGAGATGCCGGCTGGCACATTCAGCGGGTTGATACGGAAAGGAGAAATGGTCTCGTCTCCCGGGGTGTAGATTTCGAGCGCTTCAGCAAGTTTTCGAGCGTTTACATCCTTCTTGTTTTTAAGAGTCTTAAGAATTCGGTAGTCAGTTTTTCTCAACTCTATGACGAGAAAAGGGATGCAGTATTGGTGAAGCTGAATAATGATGTTTATCATACTGTTGGTTTTGGCGTAGCCGGATAGACCACTGATAAATAGATGTTTGCATACATGGGATAGTGCGATTCCTCTGGCAGGTTTTGATCCTTCCTGGTCGATTCCCAACACAATGAGGTCCTGATCACTTTCATTGGGCGGATCAGTGTTCATCCGGATGCATCGGGGAGAAGAGAAAGAAGCCACCGGCAAGCGAAATATGCCGGTGAGCTCTGCCACGGTACCAACATGGGCCAAACGCTCCAACCCCAAATAGAGGGCATGATTCTTTCCCTGAAACATGGTTTCATGAGGTATTGGGGCCAGAATGTCAGACTTATTCACGCTGCGGAAAAGATGATCGAATAACTCTTCACCTTTACGAGAAGAAATGAGCCGGTAGCTTCCGTCTTTGAATGCTGAATTGGCCACGACTGAACCTATCAGTTGGGCGACTCCCGGGCTCCTGGCCAGCACAACTATCTGAAACAATAGGTGTGGGAGCCGGAGTGTTTCATGAAAGCGACGCTGTTCTCTCAGGATATCATCCGCCAGCGGATCAGGATAACGCAGGGGCTTGAGGGCCTGGTCCCGGTTTGAACGCCACTCAGATGCATCATTTAAAAGAAAGTTGCTTAACCCGGAATCGGTATCTTCGTCACGATCCCATATTCTGTTGATCGATTGAAGTCGTGACAGATAAGCGGTGTGTTTTGACAGCTCGTGGGTGATATCGGTGGATTGGAACAATAGCTGGATATGCACTTCTTCCTTGATTCCGCTCAGGACCCTGTCAAGGTTCACATAATCGTTGGAATTATCTTCCTCGAAAGGTCTGATCGTGTAATAAAAGGGAGGAACCTTGTCATTGAATTCCGCTGAATGGAGCGGAAGGACCGCCTGTGTCCGCCTGACAATGGAACAGGCAGCGCTAAATCTTTCCAAGAGCGGAGATTCCTCTTTATCAGTTAACTGCAGATCGTAAAATCTAGTCAGTGTTCCCCGCTCTAAAAGTAGTTTAAGACTGTCGATATCAGTTGTATCTTTGGCATGACCCTTTAAGTAAATGGAGAGCCCTGATTGTGGATTCTGGTTTGCGGATGAAGGGTTGAACGAAAAGGTGATTTCAAGTGATGGACCCTCGGAAGGCATATTCGCAAGTGTCTGGGACAGATGTTCAAAGTCTATCCCCACAGCGTCCAGGACATTCCCTCCTGCCGCCATTTGGTGCTGGGTGTACGACGGATCCGGGATTTCAGGTAAGCGGTACGTAAGCGAAGTTGGTTTCATTTTACTCCCCCATTCATCTTTTTGTAGGTGAGCAGTTTCTAATCACTTGATAAAGGTAGGCGTATTCCGGCTCTCTCGGCCAGTTGTTCATTGAAATTGCCACAGACAGGGCAGTCCGGATTACGTTCCACGTCAATGCCGTACCATCTTAGGATATGAAATCCATCCCGATTGAATTCGAGGGGTTCGATGTTTGCATATTGGGTATTCGCCTCCCGCCTGTTGATCCACAAATACCATGATGCACCCAAATCATCATCGAGTGATCGCAAAGTGGTTTCTGATCCTTTGAGCAATTCTTGAATAGCAAGCTTGACTACCATATTTGTGGCAGGAGAGATGTCAATTGACAAGCCTGGTTCGATGGCAACAGGCCTGTCAGTGTATCCAAGCCTTTCAGAATGGTTTCTATTGGAAACCTCTTGATCGTTCGCCTTTTCCGGCACCAACATATGGAAACATTGATAACACAAGGACTCCCATGGGCGGACACGTATGACCTGCACTCCGTAGGCCCTTCGAAAAGCTCCGGCAAAAATGCATTTCGTATTTTCTTCCACACAATGCTTGTTGAAAATGAGCTCTGATTCGAGATTGTTCGTGGTACAGATAACAAGATCTACCTTTTGGATAATGTCTCTGGTTTTCTCACTATTGCCCCAGTCTACTTTCTCTTCAAATGTATGAACATTTACGTAAGGGTTTATTTCCTTAAGAAGTTGTTTCAGGATATTGGTTTTCTTTCGACCAACATGTGGTATCCCTGCAACATGCCTGGAAATGTTACCGACTTCCAGACGATCATGATCAATCGCATAGAAATTCATGATTCCGGACCTACATAAATCCAAGGCTATACGCGCACCGAATGATCCAAGGCCCCCTAAAGCCACATGTTTATTGAAAAGAGTGCTGCTCTCTATCACGCCTTTATTCCTGGAAAAAATCTCGTCCTTGATGGGGATGATCTCGACACGGGTGGGCTTCCATTTTTTGTCATTTTGGACATAGCCAGTCACATTTAGCTGCCATTTATCCGTGCAAGAAGAATTCCCCTGCGTCTGTTGAGCTTCTTGAAGGATTATTCGCACGACGTCATTGCTTTTTCCAATGCTCGAGACGGATATCTGCTCACATCCTTTTCCAAAATAAAGTGTACCAGGAACCGCCCAACGTGACGGGGTTTCCGTCAAAATATTATAAACATCGCCATCATCCCATTTTTCGAAATGAACATCTCGGGGTCCAGGCTTTTTGCTCAATTTCTCGACTATTTCCCCTGATATCACGATTGTCCCGTGATTGAGCAAATCTTCTGATGCGAATTTCGTCATTTCCGGGGTGATATCGATCACGCTATCTGGGTCATCCAAGGCGGATTTGTTGCGAATGGATTTGGTCTTTTTATCGTATACCAATTTTTGACCAAGATCCTTTCCCTCATTAAAATCATTGATCGTCTCTTGGACAATCTCTTCTTCAGTTCTCATATCGGTCTCCTTTCAGTTCTGGTCTTATTGACGAGCGTTACGGTAATACTCTCGATGGATTTCTTTTCTCGCAAGATTATCTAAGTAGCTTGACGCAAAGCGAATTTTCTCCAACTCAGTTTCTCCAGAGCGACTTTTCTGGTTATCGTAAGCATCACTATTTTTTAGCCTCGCCTCTAATTCCTCAGCGATTTTGGTTATGGTTTTTCCACTAATGAGGTGAAGAGAATGGCACTCGAGCCATAATATTCCCATAGTCAGCACCTGAATCGAGGTTCGCGAGGAATCCCACGTTTCTTTAGTGAAGTGGCATATCGATACGCAGCCGTCCGGTCCGTTCTTATTTGTATGGAAGTTGTGATTGCCTCCAAGAGCATTTACTGATCCTTGGCCATGTTTTTTCAGCGTCTGCGGGGAATCCACATGAAGAGACGGAATTTGATTTGGATAATGCTCTGGTAACTTCAGCTTCAGTTTGTACTTATTTCCTGTGGAAGTAGTGCACCATCCTTCGAAATATTCGTCTTCTCTTGTTCGAACGAGCCTGAACTGTGGCATCTCTTTTGACATGATGACTCTTTCTATCTCAATCCGTTGGTCACGATTTAGAGATAACATGGATAGAGCCTCCTTAAAGCTGGTTCTTTACCTGATATTGCATATTGTTCTCCAGGGATAGGAAACGAACACCGATCTCATAAATTGTTTTTACATTGGTGTAAGGCCCATGGCGAAGGACTGTCTCAGTAAGAGCAATTTTTTCGTTCATAGCCTTATGATTCGTGAAGTATACAGCGGCAACTCTGTGCCTTTTTTTGTTGCGGAATATCACAAAAATGCTGCCTCTCCCTGGAACAGGCAACGACAACATGGTCAGACCTTCCCTATGGATTACCGTAGAAGAATTTCTTACGTTTGCAGGTAGCTGAAGGCACTGGTTATAGATTCGCCTGGGAAGACTTTGCCTGGCATTGAGATCGCTTGTGTTTTCTGCCTCGAAGCGATCATATAGAATGTGGCTTAAGGGAAAATTGTAGGATTGTTTAAGTTCGGGGATAGGGCATTCTTTGATAATTGCCTCTCTTATTGGGCTGACACCGGGTATAATCCTTATTGGGCACCGGATTGGGGGTTGTCCTTTGTCAGCGTTCCAGGACAGAAAGGCATGAACTCGTACATACATAGGTTGATGAACTTCATCAATTATGTCGCCTGAGTCTATATTCAGGGCTTTTAAATTCGAGGTCCTCTTGGCTTTTTCTTTTTGTGTTCTTGTCTTCAGTGTGCCCCAGTATCTCCTTAAATTGCTTAAATATGATTTTGAAGATATTTCGTCTTCAAAGGTGATAAGGAATTCACAAAATTTCTGGTAGCTATTTCTTGACGAAAGGAGATAACTACCCAGTCTATCTTGTCGCGACAGTCCATGGTAGGGAATTCTGTGATGAGAATGGCCCCTACCGACTATTTGCAGGTGAAAAGTCTCGAACATGTATTCGCTAACCTTCTTAACAAAGTTGTGATCTTGCTGAAAAAGGCTGTGCTTTTGGATCGAATTGGGGCCAGCTCCGGTAGTATACATTATAACAGGCCTGCCGCTGTGCGTTAACAAGCCGATCGCTTCTCCACCGGTTTCCACAAAGCCAGCTTGGACAGCTCGTCCGACAATATTCGACAGTTCGCTTTCATATATGTTGACGTAAGGGGTAAGCTCAGTCGTCCGGCTTCTTTCTGACTCGCATACAGAATCATTTAATCTCGGTATCCCTTCAGGATGAAAGTCATTGAAATTGGCCTCTTTTGAACTAAAGTCCTTTCCGTTTTGATACACAGCTGACATAATATACTCCCTATGTTCCCAAGGCTGTCTTCAAGGTCGTTCTTATTTTTCTCCATTAAACCCTGAGCCCGAAATTGCTCTTACATCATCATAAGAGACATCCTTGAAGTCTTCGATAACTAATCGTCCGGAAAATCGCTTCGTCCCATTGTATATCGATAACAAAGTCTGATAAGTGTTCTTGACTGAGGCGTGCTGCCGTGTGGCCTCCTCGATTTTCGGATAATATTGCAAGAGATCCATGTTTTCCTCCTTTTAGGCGATGATCCCCAGCAAAAAAAGGCATCACTGCTCTAACAGCCAGTGATGCCTTTTTTAAATCTCTTGCATAGCTGGAAAATATCAGCTATATTTAGATCGCTGGCTGCTCATCATTTCGGTCGGGCGCTGGCAACTCAGGGGGGATCCGAGCTCCACCTCGGGTCTCCCCTTACAGTTCTAAAGTTCTATGTCACCTCCCTATATGCTTGTATGACTGATATAAACGAAACTATATTATTCATTGGCTAATTTCCATGAGGCCCTTTTGGATGTAGTTCTCTGCCCCTACCGAATCAGTAAGCATAATGGGGTCATCTCTGGACTTGATCCAATCAACGTTATCTTTCGTTTTCTCATAGTTCAGCTTTCTGGTTTTCCACTGTCCAACTATAGGGTAAAAATAGGGTCGAAATGATTGCATTGAGTCTGAGATTGTCTTTTTAAAAGGCATTTAAGTGGCCTTATTTACTCGCTAGACCATCTGCCACAAATTCATCGGTTACAAGAACGTTGCAATACTCAGATTTTAGGCAAGTTTCAATAATGTCAAGCTTCTCAGTTCCCGCAGCAATTAAAATAATGTGACGATTCTTGTCTAATGAGAGCTCTCGAAGTCGATCAAGATTGATGGTTATTGCTAATTTATCCAATCCTAACAGCGTTATGGGTCGCCCCTCTGCATCAATAGGTGTATGGCAAACACTACCTACCACACCTTTCCTTTCGAATTCTTCATATGCAATTCCAATTTTTCTCGCTACTCTAACAAATGTCGCCTCTTTGTGTAGTATGCCAACACCTTGCAAGATAACATCAGCTGTGCGCATCTTACTTAAAACCTCTTGGACAACAGGGGTGTCTAGCATCTTTTCAATATTTCTTATCAGCGAACTCCCCTCTTCTTCTTTTAGATACTGAGGGATTACTTGGTCCCATTTCTGGTCCATCCAGAATTTTGTGCCCAGTCCTGCTGCGTTTACCCATGCTGGAATCTTTCCACTATCAATTCCTAAACCGCGTACCAGAGTTAGAGGGTGAATGTCTAACTCCATTCTCTTCTGTATTAACGGAGTAATTGTATGATAAACTGAGCGGCCGTGAGAGACGAGAACCCGCATACCAGACTTCAATGCTTTCTCTACATATTGAGCTGCAGCTTCACCCAGTATCTCAAAAGATGATATCCCCGTTGATGACGCCAAATTTGGATAATGAGCTATAATTACTTCCTTCAAGTTGTATTTCTCACGAATCAATTCGCGTCTGCCCATCAACTCACCAGGTCTTTTGAAGCTAAGATTCCGCGAAATAATGCCCGTTTTCATTCCCTGGCGAATATAGCGGCTAACCGTAGATTGAGACAGCTTCAGTTGTGAAGCAATGTCCCTTTGGGAGCAGGTGTCCTCCGCATACATTTGTGCGATCTTTTTTATTAACTCTTTCTTTATAGCCATTTGATTCCTCAGTGAAAGACTAATTAATTCAATAGACTCAATTACCCAACGATATGAATATAATCCCAGGATTACGTTTTGTCAAGTATTTTTTTGACTTTTTTCGTTCTACGCTGTCGGAAGTTACTAAATGTCACGCAACAAAACAGGCTATTCATTTGATTTTACGAACGAAATTGGGTCATGAAGCTGTATACGCTGAATCTGCCCAAGGATGGACTCCAACCGAGATGTGTTGTTTGTAAGTGTTTTTAGCAGCTTTGTGGTCTTTATCCACAAAAGCAACAAGTTGCCCAAGGCAAAGTGCTGTCTTGGAAGAGTTGGTTCGTTGCTGGGACATCGATTAGAACATCATTTTTGACTGTACAAAAGGACGCGATGAAGAAGTGAGGCCGTGAGAAAACATTCACCGTCTTAAACACACGCTCCACTGCACGAGATGATATGTTCTGGTAAAAAATGTCGGTTTGGGGATGTCTCAGGAAAGATAGATTTTGATGGGAATTCACTGGGAGTTCTTGTGTTCGGGCTCCCCTACAGTAATCCCCAAAATAGTGGGAAAAATAGCTTTTATATAAAGATTTGTATGAAAAAGAAGCAAGATAGGCATGCACTATTTGGCCTTCCGAAAAATCAAGTGTTAGTTAGTAATTATTCATCGTTATGTTGGAGGAATTAGATTTAATGAGATAGGAAAACTATGTAGATGTCTGATATAAAGATATTTTATCTTCATAGATAGGCGCTAAATGCACTAAAAAAAGTTTTGAATATGCGTTCAATATCGTCTTCCCAATGACATAAAGGATACTTTTAGAAAATGATAATGCAGTATTTTATGGATAGCGATTTTCCTCCCTTAGAAAACACCGAAAAATATTTATACCCCACCATCTCTAATTTCCCTTGATGTCTTCCATATTTGATTTCCTCGACCCTTTCAGCCGGATTCATCCGGGTTCACTCATTTCGCAGTATTCTGATTGGATTTTGTTTACGCTGCTTATTTTTTTCTTTTGGGCTGTTGCTGGGATTGCCCTTAAGAGGAGGTTTGAACAAAGCCGATATCTCAGGGTTCTTATTACTTCTATTGCGTTGGCGCTTGCTGTTGGAACTTATTATTCCGTTTATCAGGGCTGGCTTCATCTGAGTTTGCAGGGTCTTGGGTTGTTTGGGGCGGTGTTGCTCTTTATTGTGATTTTTTTTGTCATTTTTGGGTTGATCCGGGGTTATGGTTTGCGGCTTTCAACTGCGTTGCCCTTAGGGTTTGCTTTGTTCTATATTTGTTTGTGGGCGGTTATCCCAAATATTTTGACGACGTTTCAGAACACTTTTCCGGCTGTTAATGGCATCTTAATTATTCTGTTTGTGGCTTCTGTGTTTAAGGTGCTTGCTGCTTTTTTTAGGCATTCAAGAAAGTCCCCGCTTGAGATTTCGAAAACGATGCCTAAACCTAAGTTCTTTCCACCAAATGAAGAAGCGCCAGAAATTGAGAGAGAAGAAAGAGAAGAGAAAAGAGAAATAAAGCTTCTGAAAAAGAGGAGCATGAAATTTACTAAGATGGAAATTAATACGGTTGAAGAAATCGAGAATTACTTAGAACAAATGATTGGTGTCATCAAGGGAAAAGGAAGCGATATCGATCAGCAAGAAATCGCGGAGATTGTTCATGCTCTCAGGCAAATCGGAAAAAAACAAAGCGTTCTTAAGCAGGGTTTGGAGCTTATAAAGAGGCACGAGAAGGCATACAAGAACATTCATAAAAGAGATGTGGCAGAACTCGAAAAAAGATTTTCAGGTGCTAAAAACAAAGAAGAAAAAGAGGTTATTGAGGAAGAAATCGTGTACCAAAAAAAAATGGTTGAAGCCTTAGAATTCATGGAGAAATACGAAAAAAGAATTACTGATTTTACTCAGTCGTTCAATAAGTTTATCTATGCGGGGATGCAGAAACTTAAAAGCAGGTACGCTTCAGATGCTCTGGATTATTTGGTGGAAGCCCACAAAAACTTGACAGGAATGAAACACGTTTACGAAAAACAAAAAGAGATAGAGAAATACCTTTTAAAACTCAATAAGAAGACTATTAAGGACCTCAAAAAGGAGAAAGGTCATCAATAAAGTTTTTGCCTTCAAATTTGTTGCGATATATATCTGTTACAAACAGGGTTTTTCTACGTCCACGGTTCTCAAAATCATCAAGGCACATTGTACACCTTTGCCAGTTTATTCTTTCCATACTACTCATCATCTACCGCAAAGTTTATATAAGTTTCGATTATTTTCCAGAGTTTATGGCGTACCAGGACAAGCTGTGGAACAATTACAAATCTGATGGAGAAAAAAAGATAGGTACTTATCTTCAGAAGCGAAAGATCAATTTTTCGTACGAAAGGCCGGTAGCAGTCGTTGATAACAGAAAAACAAAGCTGTGGTATCCCGATTTTGTTCTGGATGATTTCCATGTCTTTATCGAGTACCTCGGTATGAACGGCAATCAACAAAGTGCAAAGATAAATGATTATAAGAGAGGGGTTTATCGAGCGAACAGGTTTGATGTGATCGAGATCTATCCATCGGATTTCAGAGGAAATTGGCAGAACAAGATCGATGGCGGGATCCGCAATACTTTGGAACGTAGGGTGAGGGACTACGCATCCAAACCCAGATATGACGGCACTTTACACAGCAACGCAAAAACGTATCGCCATGCAAGGACTTATCGCCAGACCTCATTTAGGTTCTGATTGTTGAAGGGAGAGGCCCATAACAAAAAGACCCCTCCCTGTGTCTCAATCACTTTGTTTCTCAGAAAAGCGAGTACTGTGCCTTAACAGCCCCTTGGCTGTTCCTGATCATGTCGTCAAGATCCGCCTCTTTCACCTCTATGTGTGTGACCTTCTTTTTTCTTTTGCCCACATATTCAATGAACTGGACCTTCACGGTCCTGTCTCCGATCTTCTCGACCTCAGTGCTGGCCTTCCTGATATCCCGTGATGGCTTCTCTGTCTCTTCCTCTGATATTGTCTGAGTCTCAGGCTCGGGATCAGACATCCCCCTGTTCAATTTCACCTCTACCTGTACCTCCTTTTTCCTATACGCTGCCCAGATATCCTTGAGACTGCGATTGTCGCCGGATTCTGCTTTTTCAAGGAGCATCTTTGCCAGTTCTTTCGCCATTGTATCCGATGTATCTGACAACGCTGCAAGCCCCTTATCGGAAAGCTCTCCTTCAAGGGCAAGACTTGAAATAAGTTTGTCGGCCATGAGCTGTAAGAGCCGTGTCTGCATTGTCCCGCTGTACGTCAGAAAATAGACCTTGACCGGCTTTTCCTGCGGGATACGCCATGACCTTCTGGAGGCCTGCCTCAGCGTGTAGGTGCTCATGGGGATCTGGTAAAAGATGATGGACGGGAAATCTAAGAGATCCATTCCCACTTCAACCTTCTTCGGATTTGTCATTAGAACATCCATCCCTTTCTCCACCCAGTTATTGATAATCCGGGCCCTTCCTTCGGTATCCCCTGATCTCAGCACCTTCACACGAATATCTTCCTCTTCCAGCATCGAGACGATCCTCGGGCTGATATCCGTTGTAAGGGAATTCTGGAAATACACCATCACCTTCCGTCGTTGTTCCAGCTCACGCTTTATGATGGAGATCAGCTCATGTTCCTTTGGCATGACACCCTGAAGCGGCGGACCGTAAGCGATAAGCTTCTTTGTGTGCGGATGGATCACCTCCACACCCTTGTATATCCTTTCAGGATAGGAGAGCAGGGCATGAAGATACCCTCCTAACAAAGAATTATCACCGATGGCCAAGGCCTGACGCAACGCCTCTTTCAGCGTTTCTTCAAACTCAGCATAAAGCTGTGCCATTTGAGGATCCATGGAAAGTTCGATTACGTCCTCCTCATAGGGTTGAAGGTGCTCCATGCAGTCAGAAAGCCTCATAAAAACTGAGTTTGAAAGGAGCATCTTGCCTAAAAGAAGCGGGCTGATCCCTGGTTTTTCTCTTACAACCGTCCTTCGTTTGGCCTTTGTCGTCAGGCCGTCCTCCTCTTTCACAGTGGTTATTTTTTCCAGAACACCGTACCGCTCAATGAACCGCTTCGGGTTGCCCCATTTGTTTTTGTCTTCAAGCATCAGTTGAGGATGTGTCCTGAAAAGGAGATGATAGACATCAGAGGCATACCCTCCGGCAAGCGTGCCTGTAAGGCAAAGGATATATTTACATGCAGAGGCAAGGACGCCGAAGGCATACCCCTGGCCTGACTGGTTCTTGTACATGTGCACCTCGTCTGCAACCAGCAAATCAAAGAATCTTTGCATTTTTGTCTTGATGAATTTTGCGGGAATGGTCTTTCGGTAGTTTTTCCGGGAGATATCCGGCTGCCAGAGCTGTTCATCGCAGGGAGCCATAATCTTCTGATGCATTCCTGCGTCAGGATCGTATTCCCATTTTAATACAAAATTGCTGCACGCGTATCGCTTCTTGAACCTACCATGGGTGTTGGTCTCAAAAACCCCTAACGGATAACCGTCCCTATCAAGCAGTTCCTGGCCGCATTTCGGGCAGAAATGTTTCTTTCCCCTTGTCACCACCGCAGGTCGCCAAAGAAACCCGATCTTTGCCCTCTCTCTGCCAATGACAAAGAACTCAAGGCGTGTGGGCACAGGCTTTTTTCTCAGGATCTCGAGCTGTCTGATCACGTCCTTTCCATTGAGGTTGTAGGCCTTTACATCCGACAGGCTGTCCTTTATCTCCTGAATCCATTTCAAGACCAGATGGGGCGGGCAGATAACCAGCACCCTCTTAAGCCCGTTGAGCCTGTGAAGGATGTATGCGGTTGCAATTGCCATGAGCGTCTTTCCCGTCCCCATTTCGCAGACCGTATAGACTGCTTTGTTCCCTGACATCAGGGATTTGTAGCATGCCTTGATGATCTCTCCCTGAGACGCAAAAGGTTTTTTCTTCAGGTCTTTGAGGAGCGATGAGATGCCTTCTTCCTTTTCCATGGAAGGATCATGTATGACCTTTAATTCCCGGGTGACTTTTTCAGCCATGCTTTCGCCGTACTCTTCTAAAAAATCCTTAAGTGAGATGGAGTTTTCCATCACCATTACCTCCTTTCCATTTCATGCATTCTATGATTTCAGGTGTTTTACTCTTGATTGCCTCTGATATGAGGTCCTGGAGCTGTTTCGGATGAAACCGGAAGGAATATCCACTGTAATTCCCGGCTAAGGTCTTAAGCTCAACGAGCCATTCATCCTGGTCTTCAAACAGCCTCCAGAGCCATTTTGTCCAAGAGGGATGAAGCGGGATTTCCACCTTTTCATCTAAATGCCGAAAAAAAAGTTCACGCCTTTCTCCCTTCCTGTCTGTAAATATGAAAAACCTGCTCTGCTCATCTTCGTCGTTCTTTGGCAGGGCCAGTATAGGATAGAGGATCGCATGAACCAGACCGGAGGGGAGTTTCTTAATTTGAACCTTGTATCCAAAATCCGAGCGCACAAGATAGTGTTCATCTCCTTCAAGCTTGATACTGATCCCGTAGTTTTCCAAAAGATTTGCGATGATCCCCTTCACTGTTACCTGATACCCGCAGATGGACATGAAATAAACCGTGTCAGTTTCCTCCGGGTCTACGATGAGGTCAGAGCAATATGCACTGATCCCTGTTGCCATGACAGGATAAAGCTTCATAACATTCCTCCTTTCACTGGATTGTAAATATTTCACCGTTTATATCGAATGCCTGGATAAACGGTTTGATCTGGTCCCGCTCGATATGTCTCTCAATATCGCCTTCTTTCTCCACGGAATGTTTAACCTCTTTTTTTGTTGCTCCCTTGACAAGTAGCGGCTTTCTTTTGTCCCGGTCCCATACAACGCCGTTCATAAAGCCGCACGCAATGATTTGTGCTAAATGCCCGTACCTGAGCCTCATGATCGGTCTGATCTTCTCCGTCATCCGTAACGGGGTTGTCATCTCGCTGAACTGTTCAAAAAGCCCATACTCCCGGATTTCCTCTGCCAGCTCCTCCGGATCAATAGTTTTACTCATGAAAACGAATCTGGCCTTTGAAGGTGATATTGGTACCTCATAAATGCCCTGAGGGTCTTTGGAAAGGTATGGGACAATGGCCTTCTGAAGCCCGCAGTTTTTAAGGTACGAGGCTCCTTCATCATCCTTCTCAGGCTTTTTCTTCAAAACACCCAGAATGACGAGTTGTTTGAATGCCCTGTATTCCTCCTCCGGGAACCGGAAGATGTTTAACCGTTCGAACCTGTAGGAGAGCATCCTGGCGATATGACCGTCAAGTCTTCCCTGGGGGATCAGATAGACCAGTATGCCTCCGGCGCAGAGATACGGGATGCAGTCCCTCAAAAAAATCCTTTCAAAGCGTTCGGATTTCTCGATCTCTCCATCCGGTGCGGACCATTCATAAGGAGGGTTGAGCCACAAAAGGCTGAAGGATTTATGGCTTATTCTGGTGTTCTGGTAATCCGTCACCAGGCACCTGTTGAGGATCTCTTTTGCCTTTCCCCCTCTTTCAAGGTCAATCTCGATGCCGTATGTTTCTGCGTCAAGATGATTTCCAATAAAGTGTAGAGCAGTCCCTTTCCCGGCGCATGGGTCAAGGATTTTGATAAGCCCTTGATGTTGGCGCTTCAAATAGTTCATTATGATCTGTGTTACCCTTTCTGGTGTGGGGTAATAGCCCATCTTTGCCTGTGCTGCTAATCTCATGTCATCCTCCATAAAAAAAGAGCCTCCTTTCGCTCTTCATGAAAGAGCGGCAGAAGACCCTTGGTTATTTCATTAACTGATTCGACTTTATTCGATTAAGGCAAATTTGCCTTCACACAATGTGCAGTCAGCAAAGAACTCTTTTTTGCCGACTCTCGCGGTTTGACCGCAGGAGCATCTCCATTTCTTGAGCTTTGATCTGCCTTTAGGTTTATTTTTTTGCGGAACCCTGATGATTCCTTCAGGATTTTTTGGGTACCCAAACTTTATGCCGTGCTTTTCTAAGAAGAACACGAACGGGTCAGCCACCCAGACGTGATGTCCCTTGTCGTTTGGCACGACCCCCATCTCTGACATCTTGAGTTTGAACTCCTTGTTGTGAAACCACGAATTGGAGGGTTTGCCGTACCGGTTTTGCCAGGAGTGACACATCTCATGAAGTAAGGTGGAAAGAATCTCCCACAGCGGGCCGTCAAGGTGGCATCGGTTAATGTTGATGTTTTCTTTCAAGCCAAAACCGTTTCTTTCTCTCACGTAGCGACCCAGGTTCTTTACGCTTTTCTTCTCAAACGATATAACCGGCATCTCTACCGGCTGGGTTTTGAAAAAGGCGATGTTGAAGAACGCCGTCCACCAGTAAAGCTCGGATGAAAGGCTGCACAACGCCCAGTCAAGAGCGTCGCTCTCATTTTCCATGATTGCCGTGTTGATTTTTTGGGTGATCTGTTTTCCCATGCTTTGCCTCCTTTTTTTGTTAATGGTTGGGAGGTCATGAAAGGATCTTGTTAAACTCATCTGTTATGCCCTTCATGAGTCCATGCTCTGAAAAGCTGTAATAGCCATCACCCACAATGATGTGGTCATGGAGGCTTACATCGATTGCTGCAAGCGCCATGGCCACCTTCTTGGTAACTTGCCTGTCTTCGTTTGATGGCTGTATGTGACCTGCTGGGTGGTTGTGTGAGATCACTACTGCCCCTGCTTTGAGCGAAAGCACTTTTTTCACTATTTCTCTTGGATAAATTGAGGCGCTTGTGAGTGATCCGGTCGACAATTTATCTATGGCAAGAATCCGGTTTCTGGTGTCCAGGAAGATGCCGTACATTCTCTCCACGTCAACGTTTTCTGCGAATATGGGTTTGACAATGTTGAAGACTTCGTCTGGTCCGCCTAATTCCCGACCTCTTGATTCTTCCTTGACCATTTTTGCGAACCTGCCGGATTTCAGGTTTTGCCAGAACGATTTTTCTGTGGGCTCAATAAAACTTGTTTGCCTCATTTTCTGGTTCCTCCTTTCTGTGGTGAACAAAAAAATAGGGCTTCCTGCCACCCAAAGAAGCGGTGATAGAAAGCCCTTTGTTTTAGGGTTTGTCTGTCACGCCCTCATGGGCATCACGACATACGTAAACCCTTCATCTTCTTTTCCTGTTATGAGGGCAGGCGATTGTTGATCTTTCAGGACCATGTTCAGGTCCTTGCTCTTCATTACTTTGAGGCCTTCAAGGAGATAGGCTGCGTTGAACCCGACCGATATCTCTTGAAGCTCGGTTTGGACATTGACGCGGTCCTCTGCGTCCCCCAAGTCATGGTTGGTGGTTTTCATCTCCATAAAGTCACTCTCTGCGAGGTTAAGCGATACGTGGCTGCTTTGGTCCTTGGTCATGACAAGAACCCTTTCAAGGCATTCTCCAAAGGACTCCCGATCAGAAAGGACAGGAATGCCGTTAATGTTGTCTGTAACTGCCCGGTAGTCTGGAAATCGTCCATTTAGAAGGCGTATAGCCAAGGTTTCATCAGGCAGTGATGAGGAGAGGTTGTTTTTGTCGATCTTCAGTTCAATATCGCCGTTCGTCTCCCTTGCCATCCTCAATAGTTCCATGCCTCCTTTCAGGGGAATGATTACGCCTTCCTGAAGGACAGGTACGTTTTGGTGCGATTGAGTCTCCATCTTTGCCAGTTTGTGGCCGTCGGTTGCCACCATACAAAGGGTGTTGTTACCGTTGTTTCCACGCATCACAGCAAAAACCCCGCCCAGGCTGGTCATGTTTTCGTTTTTTGGTACGGCAAAAAGGGTCTTTTCGAGCATGTTCTGGAGAGTCTTTGAAGGGATTGTGAGACTCTCTTTCATGTCAAGATCCGGGAATTCAGGAAAATCTTCTCCCAGTAATCCCATCAGGTTGAACTTGGCATTTCCACCCGATATTTTGACCCAGTTATTCATCTTTTTCTCAAACGAAATAATTTCGTCCGGCATCTTCTGGATGATCTTGAAGAACGAATTTGCAGGCAGGGCAACACTCCCCTCATCGAACACCTCCGCCTTTGTGTTTACCCTCACGGTGACTTCGAGGTCTGTGGCTGTGATGAAGAGGTCCTCCCTTTCCGTCATTAAATGTAAGTGTGTGAGCACAGACATCGATGAGGACCTGGCCGGTATCCCTTTTACTTTTGATATAATTCTAAACAGTTCATCCCTTGGAATCGTGAAGTTCATCTCTTTCTCCTTTCTTTTTTCGCTGTTATTGGGTTTTTTCTAAGCTACGCAAAGGTCACTGTGAAAAAATCCTGCCATGCCAAATGAAAAGCCCTTCGCGGTGTCTCAAATGGAAGGACATACTGGTAAAGCATTTCAGATAGACCGTTTTCCCAGTGCAGTTCCACAGGCCTTCCTATATTTGAGGCGTACTCGACCTCAAACCCTGTGCCTCCGGTGCATCCGTCTTCTTCACTCAAGAAAGCATGTACCAAATCGCATCTCTCTATGAGTTCGCGATTTCTCTCGTAGTATCTCTCTGCCACCTCAAAATTGGAGCGGATATTGCTCATATCAGGAGCGTAGACCTCTACGGTCATGCCTCGTTTCTCTGCTGCTTTTTTTGTCCAGGTGCATACGCCCCTGCACGCACTTGTGACGATGACGGAGTCAAGGGGGAGGTACTCGACAAGGTCCCTGACTGATTTTCTGTCGCTGTATTTCCGGGCACCAACTACCCCCACAAAAGCCATTTGAACCTCCTTTCCGAACAAAAAAAGGTCTCCCAGGAATTGTTTCGAGGGAGACCTTCTGATGTTGATTAATGGTTGTTTTTGTGTCAGATTATCCTTGTTTTTCACTCCATGACGATCCTTCGTCGAGGCCGCGATAAAATGTCTTCCATCGATTTTTCCACATCTGCCATGCCCCCTCTTATGTGGTCCTTGAGCTGATCGTTCGAACGAATCGTTTCCGCGGTTTTGCCGCCAAGTATCGCTTCGGCCTGGTCAACGAGTTCTGCGAGTTCACTGTCACGAAAAATGTTTCGTTCCCTGAATGTCTCAAAAAACTCATAGAAATTGTTGACGGAGCTGTTCTTGAAGATCTTCGACTTGGCACCGTTGCCGTTGGTAAAGCGCTCTGTGATTCTCTGAATCATGCCTGAGAATTCTTCTCTGAGCGACACAATGGCTAATTCACGGGCTTCTTCCATTGTTTGAACGAACTTGGTTTTTTCCCGTTCATACACCTCTGGCGACAGTACGCCTGAGTTGCCGTTCGGGACATCGAGGATGATGAATCTCCAGGCAAAGGAGAACTTGCTCCCTATATCCACCGGGTAGTCTGTTTCGTTGAAGAGGTCTCCAAGATAAACAACAGCCACTTCGCGAAGTTCATCATATCTGCTTACGAAGTCTTCAACTTTGGAACCAAAATCAGACTTGAATCTGTCTAATTCTTCGTCCACTCTTGAAATCATTTCTTTGGGCACGAATACCATGCCGTTGATGGGGAAAGGCAGACTCACACCGGAAAGATAACCTCGCGCAGCATTCACTGTTTTGCAGATGGGTTTGAGCGCCTTGGGATCTATCAATTTTTTGTGGGTGCTGAGCCAGTCGTTGGCCCCTGCCATGTCCGTGATCTGTTCTGTCTTGATTTTGCGTCTTGCTCCCCACGCGCTTGATGAGAGCTGGATCAAACATCCCATTTCAAATATGTTTTCCATGAAAAATGTCTCCTTTCGCAGTTTCGTCCCTGAAAGGACGAACTGCGGGTTAAAATGATTATGTTTGTGGGTTTTTGTTGAGTCAGGATCGGTTTAGCCGCAGAGGGGTAGGTATTTTTTGGTGAGAACGTTATTTTCTTGCCAGTATGCAGGCGTTAGGGTATGGCTGATTTCTTTTCCCAGAACTTTTTTGAGGAACTCTGTTTCGCTGATGCAATCCTTTCCTTTGAAGCCCCTGGTTTCGATTTGGATTTCTCCGTCATCTTTCACTTCAACAACTATCTCTTTCATCGCGCACCTCCTTTCATGCTGATAATCTTACGTGAAGTTTGATACTGTTCTCGGTTTGCTGTTCAAGAACAGAGTACCCCTTTCTCCTTGCTTCAACCCTGGTTTTGATGACTGCGTATGCCTGTTTAAGTAGTCCGCCCTGTGATCCGATTACCTTCTCAAGGTTGCGGTCATAATAGTCGCAGTTGAGTTCATACAGACCATCCTTTTTGACCACTCCAATCTCGTAGTTTGCTCCCGGCACCATGATTGCGTGGTCACTTGCAGCTTCTTTTCCGTACCACCGAAAGCTCTTCTTGTTTTTTAAAAGTTCCAGCCCTAATCGGGTGCATGCCTGGCCAAGGATAGCAATGTCCTTGACTTCCAGTTCAATCTTGCTGATGTGTGACATGGTTATTTTATCCTCCTTACGCTTTTGGTTAATTCCTTTTCTTCAAGCATACTGGCGCGTCTTGCCCGTGTTGTTGCCCATTGTTGAAGAGAATCGATGTCTTCCTTCATGGTTTTGGATAGAGGCACAATGGTTTTAAGTGCGTCTTCGAGGCCGTCGAACAGGCTGTCTTTTGCTAACTGCTCGATTTCTGCGCCTGTCCAGCCGCCGAGTTGTGTCTCATACCCTTCCGGGATCTCGGAGCCGTATCGCTCGTTCATGATGCCGATGATTTCGTGTCGTTCTTCTGTGGTTGGGATATCCACGAAGAACATGGCATCAAACCGGCCTGCTCGGAGAAACTCGGGTGGCAGTTCCTGTATGTTGTTGGCTGTTGCCATCACGAGTACCGGGCTTTTGGTTTCCTGCATCCAGGTCAGGAAATGACCGAACATTGCAGAAGTGGTCCCGCCATCTGCCCTTCCTGATGATTTGACGCCGGCAAAAACCTTGTCAATTTCATCAAGCCACACAACGCCTCTGCCGAAAGCATCTATTGTTGCTGTGGCTTGCCTGATTTTGTGTTCGCTTTCACCCACAAGCGACCCCTTGAGGGAAGAGATATCGAGGCGGATAAGTGGCCAGCCAAAGATCGAGGCTGCTGCCTTGCACGACAATGATTTGCCGGTCCCGGGGATACCCACTAACAAAAGCGCTTTTGGTTTGGGCAGATGCTCGTTACCTGGCAGAAAAGCCTTTTTTCTGTTTGACAGGTACCGCTTCAAAAGATCGAGCCCACCCACCATGTCAGTCGGCACCGGCGGCCAGAACTCCATGAGGCCTGTTCGCCTGATCATCTGCATTTTTTGTTGTGTAACAACGTTTGCGCAGAACCTCTTTTTGAGTACAAGGCTCAATGCAAAGGCTGTTTCGCTTTCAAACTCTGTGAGTCCGAGGGCGGCTTCGACTGCGTCTTCTGCCACTTCAACCCCTACGCTTTCTGCAAGCTCTTCTTGGATAAGCCGCAGTTCGGTTTGGGATGGAAGCTTGAAGTCAAGGACGGTGAAGAAGTTTCCGATTTCTCGGGGTAGGTTGACAGGTGGCCCCACCATTGCAAATGAGCAACCCGAGGCTTTCCAGATGGGAATGCTGTTCTGGATTTCCTGGATGATCTCCACTGATGTCACAAAGTGATGAAAGTTTTGCACGAAAAGAACTGTGTCGTTTCGCTCCCCTAACCATTTAACTGCGCTTAAGGGGTCAACCACGTCATCAGTGATTCGACCTGTTTCGCGTTCGCTTATGCCGCGCAGGCAGTCCCAGGAATAGGATTGCCAGTTCCCTGTTTTGAGGGTAGCGGTGGCCCTCAAAGGTTCGAGGGTTTCGATGTAAAAACCGGGGTAACCAGCTTTCAGGTAATTGTTTAAATCCATGACATTCTCCTTATTGTTTTAGGGTTAAAGAAAAAAAGCTGCCCCGGCCTTTTCCGGAACAGCTTTTCTTTCTGTTTTAATGGGGCATTCGGAGAACTTGCTCCTTAATTCCCCTTTATGAGATGTATTCTTCTATCAATGAATAGTCGAAGCCCTGGACCTCTGCTTCAGCATTCTGTTTTTCGAGGTCGGTTTTATGGACCACGGGTCCGTCTACCGGTATCACTCGGTAGAGTTTCAAATGGGTGCCATAATCCTGTCGCATCTGCCCGAGACCTGACACGGCCTCAGCCGGATCAGTGAAACCTAAGGGGTCGTCCGGTGATGCCACCATGAATCCGAGCCGGTGTTCCGGGTTGCCGATGATGAATAGGGGCTTAATTCGTTCTTCCGAAACCTCCTTAATCAAAGCCTTGTTTTTTTTGTACTCATCGTTATCATCCAGGAAGTGTTTTGCGTTTGCTATGAAGCCCTCAGTGTCATAGAGCACTGCGTCGTCATATTCAGGGTTCATTCCCTTCACATAATCTGACAATGCCTTGATAGCCTTTGCAGGGTCGTCAAAGAACGATGCTTGCTCAATGATGCCCCTTGAAATAGTGACTAATACCTGTCTCATTTGATTCACCTCCTTTCTCTTTTTTTGGTTTTGTGGTTTAGTGATTGTTTTTAGAGCACAATCGTGTCAATCAGACCCTCGACATGCCTTGCTGTTATGAAATCCTTGAAATAATCCGGCCTGCTTGAATTGACATCATCGCTTTTAAGATAGTTGATGATGTTCCGCATTGCCGTGTCCAGGCCAATGCCTTTCTTTCGTGCCACTGCCACTAGCTTTTGCTGATGCCTTGTAGATATTATGTCCCAGTATTCCTGCATCGTTATTCCCTCCTTTTTGCACAAAAAAAGCCTACCAGGAGTTGTTCCGGGAAGGCCGTTTTGTGCTTTAATGATGGTTTGTGTTACATGACTTTTTCGGTGCCGTAAAACAGGCACCGATCACAGAAGCTGTTATCCCTGCACGCCTTGCAGATAAGCTTGCGGTCTACTTCTCTTCCTATCTGGAAGATCACTTCTTCAAGGGCCGTTGTCATGGGCAGATTGAGAGCCCATGCAATGCGTCTTAGTACGCCGCTGTAATCCTGGCTGAGCTCAGGGGTGTATGCCATGGTTCACCTCCCTTCTTTCAAAAAAGTCTTCTTATAGAATTGATATTTTGAGGCTGTTTTTTTGTCAGTCTTTCTCTCTTTTTGCTCCACCCGCAAATGCAATAATACCGGGTGCCTATGAGGTATACTGCATTTCTGCATCTCGGGCATTTCAAGTTAGCGGCGGTCATGTGTCACCTCCTGTATTGGACAAATATTAATGTCAAGAATCATATCGATCAGTTCATAGACGTCCTGCCATTCTGCTTCGCACTCAGTACAACCCATTCGTTGAAACGCTTTTCCTGCTTCTATCTCGATAAAGCTTCCCTGAATCGATGAAGATCCGCAAAACGGGCAGGAAAGGCCTTTCCCTTTGATGTGTGTTTTTTTGTCTAACATGGCCGATCCTCCCTCATGTTCATTTCCTGTTCAGGGTTTTGGATAGTCCCGGGAAGTATGCTATCAGCTACCCCTGATCCATTTTCTTCACCGGTCCACCCTTGAGCGATCCTGATCTTGTCGACATCGATTGCCTTTTTCGCTTCCCAGATGTCTTCAAGTTCGCAGTCGACCTCGAGCCACCCATCGATCTTGATAGACCGCAGTTCTGACAGGGACACGAATCCCCATTCAGCCATTTCGTAGTCATTGTTGAGGATGCAAAATCCCCACATGAGTTTTCCGTCTGTCTCGCAGATGTACCAGTCGCATCCGCCGATAAAGAAATGAAGATGCACAAGCTTCTCTTTCAAGGGTACATTTTCTGTTTCATAGAGACGTGGCACCTTGTTCAGTCTCTCTTTTGTCGGTTCGTTCCACATATATCTCACCTCCTTCAATAAAGTTTGATTTGCTGCCCGCAGAAAACGCAGTAAATAGTCCCGAAGTCGTTGTACTCATCTCCTTCTTTCAGGACTTTGATCGAATACCTGTTTCCGCAGGCATCACAATTAATCCTGAGTCCTTCTTGTCCGGTCTCAAATTCCGCCTTCAGCACCTTGAATGCGGAATACCTTTCCTCTCTTTGTCTCTGTTCGGCCCACTTCGAAATCATGTCCTTATGCTTCTCTACAATGCATATGAACTCTTCCTTGATCTCGGCTTTGGTGAACCCTGTCTCTTTATAGGGCTCTTCGTGGCATCGGTAGGCCCCGTCAAAGTAGCGGTGCTCAGGATCAAAGTGCCTAATAAAGGTATTTGTAAAATTACGTGGCGCCGAATATGTCGCTTTGAAACCGTCGATGTTGTAGTGGGCGATGAAACCGCAGTACAGATTCAAGAACTCATAAAGCTCTTTTCTCATCAACGATATGTCCCGGTTCTCGACAACTTTTCTGAAGTTTTTGACGACCGACAACTTTTCTGTGGGTTTTCGATCCGGTATTTTCAGCAATTTCATTTGCATCATCACCTCCTTTAAAACAAATGAGCCTCCATTAAAGAGAGGCTCATGTTTGTTTTTGAAAACAAATCCTGAATGTCAGTGATAAAGATCCGTCATATCCCCGCAGAAAGGACAAAACCTGTACCCGAAATCGTTCCAGTCATCGCTCTCTTTGAGCAGGTCAACCCTGTAAATGTTTCCGCAGACGGAACATGTGTCAGGCCCATTATAAGAATCTAAAAGTCTGTTTAATTCTGAATCTGCCATTTGTTTTTTCCCTCCTTTACAAAAAAAAGAAAGGTGCCACCCTGTAACCGAAGTGGTGCTTTCTTTTGAACAGGTTTATTTGATGTTTTCATACTTCTGTGTGCATGCCGCAGGAGAGGCAGCGAATATGTCCGAAACTGTCTTTACATGCATTCTTATTTGTGCGTACGACCTCGTAGATATTGCCGCAGCAAGGACAGATTTGCCTTTCCTCTTCAATGCTGAGCGTTTGTTTCCATGCCTTGTCTTCCATTTTGTTTTTCTCTCCTTTCCATAAAAATGGGTTGTCTTGAACAGATTGCCGATAGAGTCACGGGCACCGGGACCATCCGCAGAAAAAGCAGACCGGGCATCCGCCTGACACATAAATCCTTTCTCCGCAATCAGGACACCGCCCTTCGAAGCGCATCTTTTTTTCCCCGGAATTCCTTGACCACGTTTTTTTTGAGGGTACTGATTCCCTTTTCCATTGCCGATCTTCCTTGAGTAAACTCATTGGTTAAACATCTCCTTTCTTCGAGGTTTCGGCTTTCCCTTATTCTCTTTGCCAGGACATGCAACCGGACCATCCCCAGTACGATGTTCGCACCGAACTCTTTGGTGGGCATGGCGGCCTGCATGGCAACTGAAAGCCTGTTCCTCGTGTTCTCGAGTTCCTTTGAGAAGTTTCTCTTCATAGGTTCACCTCCTTCCATTTTTTGGGGTTATTAAAGAAACAGCTATTTAAAGAGCGTCCGCTAACAAAAAGCCCGTCCCCGAGGGAACAGACTTGGTTTGTTACGGGTTAAGGCACCTTTCTCTGTCTTTTGTTCTGCCTTATCTGTTTTTTGCATATTTGCAATGAGCGGCCGCTTCTTTCGCTGTGGTTCTGTCAGCAACCGATCACATTTTGTGGTGTGAGCATGAATAGGTGATTCCGGGATTTGTTCTTATGATGTGTATTTTGAAAGGGGTATTGATGTGAGTTGGTCTTTGGTGAGTTTGAGGAAGTCCTTTACGAAGAGGACCTGGATGGATGGAAAATGTTTTGAAAGGGTCCTTATTTTGATTTCAACCGGCTTTGTTGTGGCAAGCATGAAACACTTTGAAACTTGAGAATTCTTGAGTTTTAAGAGGTTTCCGTTAATGTCTGATTTGCCTGTTTCGATTTCGATTGCGATTCCTGATTCAGTATCAACTATGTCAATGCCGTTTACCTCGAAGACAGGCTGAAACTCATGTTTTCTTAAGAATTGGGCTGTCTCGTAAATCCAGTAGGTATGTTCTATACCGCCCCTTGTGGCTCTTTTTATGATCTGAATGCCTTCCTTTTCAGCCGCAATCTTGCCGTATTCTGTTATTTCAAACAGCTTTTTTTTGTTGATGTTGAGGCTCTTGATAAAGCCCTTTTCTGAAAGGGATGCGTGGAGGCCTGCCATGGTTGACGGATGGATCCCTAACCTTTTGGTTCGTTCATCAACACCGTCAAGTGGTCGCTCAATGATGTTGGTCAGAAGGCATTTTTCCAAGGGGGGTAAGTTATCTGAGCCCTGAGAACATTGTGGAATACTCGGATTGTTGAGTTCAGGCGTTTCTGTTCCTGTAATATCTGCAAACTTCTGCATCTTGGCTTTCAGCTCCTCATCACCGATATTTTCGTCTTGTTTCACAAAAGGAGCCCTTATAAGAAACGGGTCATAATGTCTTTGTTTTACGTTGATGATGGCCTGGCCGGTTTCGAGCATACCCAAATATTTTGATTTGTAGATGTCAAGGTTCATGGCCTTTGCCATAGCATTTATGTCTATTGCTGTGGAAAGGCTGAAGGATATTTTTGAGTTCATGTTGGCAAAGATGGCGTTGGGGATCTCTGAAGGCGTTTGATCAATTGCGATGAGGCCGATACCATATTTCCTTGATTCTCGGAATAAATTGGAGACCATGTTGTCGTCCTTTGTTTTCATGGCGATGTTATGGAATTCCTCAAAGATCATGACCTGTTTCAGGTTTTCTGATTGGATTCCGCAGTGCTGGTTGTAGATAGATAGCCAGTTCAGGATCACGTGGATAAAGAATTTTCTGTCATAGGGACTCTTCAGGTTCCCGAATTCCAAGACGATTGGTCTTTTGAAAAGCTCTTGGAGCGGGTAATGTTTTTTTGGGTTTACCACGTTTCCAGAAGCCCCTTTCGACAGGAAAGTGATTTGACGAGACACGCTTTCTTTCCATAATCCTGATCTTCCGGAGAGCCTTCCCCGTTTGCCCATATCTTTGTTTATTTCTCTTAACACGACCTGTTTGAGGTCCTCAAAAAAGGGGTTTTGTGTTTCCTGGTACGCCATTTCCATATAGTTTAAGAGCATGGTGTCTGCGCCGATACCGCCTATGTAGTCTTCAGAAATGATGGCGATTATGGACTTGGTGTATTCGTCGCTGCGGATGCCTGGAGGTACGTTCAGGAAATTGAGAAACAAGGGGTTGATGTCGCTTCCAACGGTGATGACCTGTACGTCATCGAACTCGTTTATGAGGTTTCGGTAGCTCTTTTCCCAGTCAAAGATGAGGAAGGGGATACCTCTTTTGTGGAGTTTTCTGATCACGTTTTTTGCAAACGTTGTTTTGCCTGAACCGGTTGATCCGAAGATACCCATGTGCCGGTTGATGTCTCTCAGTTTGAGTTTGAAGGGCGAGATCGGTTTGTCGATGTACTCTATTTCTCCGATGTTGATGTCTCCTTCGCACAGGTCTTGTGTGGGTGGTGGGAGTATGATTTTGTCTTCGATGTCTTTTTTTGCGTAGCAGGAGATAAAGAGGTCTATCATGTTTTCGATTTCTTTTTTTGCCCTGAAATCGTCTTCAAAGAAATACATCTGCCTTAACTTTTGGATTTTTTGGGCGCCCAGAACAGGTTTGAGGATCTTGAGTTTGTCATCTATGGTGATCATTTTTTTGGCGCCTTTAGCTCAAAGTTTTTGTGGCACCACCCGCATTTGCATGGATAATCTTCGATCTTTTCTGACTGTGTTTTTGTGTGTATTTCTATGATAAGCGCTTTGATTTTGGCGAGGTAATGAGGGGTTATCCTGTATTTTTTGAGTCCGTTTTTGAACTTCAGGAAATGGATTCCTACGATGGGTACGGTACCTGTTTTTTCTTCATAAAGAAGTGCGTAGATACCTAGTTGGCGCTTGTAGTCGTCTAAGAGTTCTTTTGATTTGGAGGTCTTGTAGTCCACGAGAAATGGTGGGTCGTGGTTGTGGTGGATGGCGTCTATTCTTCCAAGTGTCATGAATGTTTTTGAGAAGAATGTTTTTTCAAGGGTCGGTTCAGGGGCATCAAATTGTTTGTCTTTGAGGAAATCGTGGACAAAATTGATAACCATTTTTTTGGCGTCATGGAAAAAAAAGGCCATTTCGTCTTCTTTGAGGTCGAGAGATAGAAGGCTCTTTTTCCAGGTCATCCATTCGTGTTTGAGGAGGTCTGTTACTGTTCTTATGAGGTGGCTGTAGTCCATGTTTGCGCACCTGTTTATTCCGTGTTTGTAGAATTTATGGATTGTGGAATGGACCGCAATACCTCTTATGAGGTATATGCTGGGTTTCTGTTTTAGCTTCAAAATCTTGCTGTAATAGAACTTTCTTGGGCATCTGATGTAGGCGTTTATGGATGACGGAGAAAGCCATCTTTTAGCGGTTCTTGGTTCTTTTTTTGGTTTAGTATTGTTGGGTTGGTTGATGTTGTTCACCTTTTTCATATTTGTCTGAGCCTTCCAGGCTCATTTCAAGTCCTCCTTCCATGATTCGGGCTTTTTGTGTTTTTTGTTTGAAGTATAGCAAGGATTCCCGGAGCTCTTTTTGAGGGAAGGATGTGTCGCGTGCGCAGTCTTTGAGTTCGCGTCTTATCTGGTCTCTTATCTGAAGCTCCATCTTGTTGAGATCTGACCAGGTCCTGTCTTTCTGGTAGTATTGATCAAAGGGTATTTCAAGTCTCCAGTTATCAACCCGCATCAGGTCTTGGTAGAGATCTAAAACGTTCTCTTCTCTGAGTCTTTCCCTGCCGGTGATTTCTTCGAGGACCAGGTTGACTCTGTCTTCTGAGAGCTCTTTTTTTTGATTGAATAGGTCATCAAGATACGATGTTGTTCCCGGGATTTCTGCTTGTTTCATGAAGTATTCTGCTAACATATATGGCGTTTTTCTTTTCACATTGTAATTGAGAGGGAAGTCCATTGTAGGAAGTACCGTGATCTTTGCGCCTTTGAAACTGGAGATATAGTTTTGATAATAATTGGCTTCTTTTTCGTCAAACATGTTTACTCCTCAGGGATGGTAATACCTTCTGATTTATAAATTTTTCTATCCTGCAGAAGATATTTCTTCACTGAAGAGTAAATAATGCCTAAAGGCCTCATCTTTATTTTGAGAAACAGCAATATAGAAGGAACCCATAATCCGAAGAGGAGGAGAAACCGATCATGAGAAGGTCTTGATAAAATTTATAGAGTGACAAAAGCGCACCCTTTTTTCTCTCATCCCACTTCTACAAATATTCTGCCCCATACAAATCTTTATATAAGAGCTATTTTTCCCACTATTCTGGGGATTCCTGTAGGGGAGACCAACCACAAAACCTCCCTGTGAATTCCCATCAAAATCTATCTTTTCTGAGACATCTTCAACCCGAGATTATTATCAAAACATATCATCTCGTGCAGTGGAGCGTGTGTTTGACTTCGTCTTCACGTGATGGAAGAGGTCAAAGACAAACAGTGCATTTACGGCAGGTGTTACTTGTGGTATCTTATTGAGGTGTTTGGAACGGCTTGGGAGCTAAAAAGATTGGTGCGGTGAGAGTCTGGTACCGATCTTTTTTGAACCGACAAAAAAACGGGGATTTCATTGGAGGGACCGTAGAAATGGCTGATTTTTCTGAATTACTCAGTAAGAGACGATCTGTCAGAGATTATGAAGACAGGGCTGTTTCCTTAGATCTTATCAAGAAAATCATCAGGGATAGTTGTTTTGCCCCAAGCTCTGGGGATGGTCAGCCGTGGAGGTTCATAGTTGTGAACAACAAGGAGTGGATAAAGAAGCTCTCGGACGAAAGTAAGACAAATATTTTATCTTTTATCGAGTTGAATCCTGATGCTTCTGTGAAAAAGTATGAATCTAGTCTTCGAAACAAAGATTTCAATGTTTTTTATAATGCGCCGTGCCTGGTTTACGTTGGCGGATCTGAAAAGGTGCGTTCTTTGCAGGTTGATTGTGCGCTTGCTGCTTCTTATTTCATGTTCTCGGCTGCTGATAGGGGTTTGGGTACGTGCTGGGTCGGGCTTGGCACAAACATCCAAGATGCCAAGATTCGGGAACACGTCGGGATGCCTAAGGATTACAGAATCGTTGCTCCGATCATTGTGGGGTACCCAAAAAATATTCCGGGGAGGCCCGACAATAGGGAGGCCAGGATTCTCAAAGTGATCTCTTGAAAACGCTTCGTGTTGTGCCTACTCCTGGTTCTGATCGGCGAACAGTGTTGCGGTTACCAAGGACGATCTTGTTTTGAGAAGTTGTTTTGAGAAATGTTTGGGCGTAGGTGTTGGGGAGGCTATGAAGATCCGGGTTGATTGCTATTCAGGGTATCGAGGCGAGGAGACTCCTCGGCGTTTCTGGTTAGAAGAAAAGCTGGTTGAAATTATAGAGGTCGTTGATCGTTGGCTTGACCCAGAACACCGTTACTTCAAAGTTTTGGGCGATGACCACTCGACCTACATTCTTCGCCATGATTCAACTGCCTTTGAGTGGGAGCTCACGTTCTACCGGAGAGAGAAAACTGAAAGAGGAACAGGGATATGACGCGCAATAATATTCTTTTCACTGGCCCTCCTGGTTGCGGAAAAACGACTCTCATCAAAAGAATTGTTAAGGAGTTGCCGACACCTTCGACAGGCTTTTTTACCAAGGAAATCAGAGAAAAAGGGAAACGGGTTGGGTTTACCATCAACACCTTGGACGGTAAGGAAGCCTTGCTGGCACACATCAACGTTTCTGGTCAGTACAGGGTCGGAAGATACAGAGTACTTCTTGAAAGCATCGATAACATCGCTGTTCCATCAATGATCCCGAAAACCCAAAAGGAGTCAGTGGTAATTGACGAAATCGGGAAAATGGAGTGCTTCTCTTCTCTTTAAAAAAAAACGGTCCTGGATGTGCTTGATATGCCTAATATTGTTCTCGGCACAATTTCGCTGAGAGGAGACCAATTCATCAAAGAAATCAAAGGTCGCAGCGATGTCTTGGTTGTTGAGATATCCGAAAAGAACCGGGATGAGTTACCAAGTACCTTTGACAAATTATTGAAACAAACAAGGTGAAAGAGAACATCCATTTCTTAAAGCCCGGCCACGTTCAAAGTACCCCTTTTTTTGGGAAAGATGGGCTAACTGACTGATTTTTTTGGGCTCTATGGACAAAGAAGTGTCTCACAAATCGATCATTCATCTGGACATGGACGCTTTTTATCCGGCGGTTGAGGTCTTGGATAACCCTGATCTTAAGGGAAGGCCTGTTATTGTTGGAGGCACAAAAAAAAGGGGTGTTGTGTCTTCTGCTTCTTATGAGGCGCGGAGGTTCGGTGTTCACGCTGCTCAACCGATTGCGACTGCTATGCGGCTTTGCCCAAAAGGAGTATTTTTGGGGGGCAGAATGCGTAGGTATAAGGAGGTCTCACAGTTGATATTTGAGGTTTTTGGTCGTTTCACGCCGTTGGTTGAGCCGCTTTCCATAGACGAAGCGTTCTTGGACGTTACTGGTTCTAAACGCCTTCTTGGGGGCCCAGTTGAGATCGCAAAAAAGGTTAAGGAGGTGGTTTTTGGTGAAGTCGGGCTTACGGTTTCGGCGGGTGTTGCTCAGTCGAAGTTTGTTGCGAAGATTGCGTCTGATATGGATAAACCTGACGGTTTAACTGTTGTATCGCCGGATAAGGTCAGAGAGTTTTTGGATCTGCTTCCCATAAATAAGATGTGGGGTGTTGGGAAAGTGACGCAGAACGCTTTAGCTCAACTAAACATCCACACATTCAAGGACTTAAGGCTTTCCAAGCGAAGTGTTTTGGAGCGAAGATTCGGGGAGCACGGTGCCAAAATGCATCTTTTATCTATGGGCATAGATGAAAGGGATGTGGTGCCTGAACATGAAACCAAATCTGTTGGCCACGAACAAACTTTTATGCAGGACATCATGGACTTGGATGATGCCAGAAAGGAGCTTCTTGCTTTGGCAACCAAAGTGGGACACAGGATGCGGCGAAAAAAACTTGCTGGAAAAACTGTTTCTTTGAAGGTAAAATATAATGATTTCAAACAAATAACGAGGGCAGCTACTCTCCCAAGCCCTACTGATGACGGTTTCGAGATATACTCAGTTATAGTTGATCTCCTTAAAAAATCAGAGGTTGGGAAAAGGCCGGTGCGGCTTCTTGGTGTCTCGTTGTCCCACCTCACTTTTGTTGATGGAGCAGGGCCGCTTTCTCTTTTTTGCGATGATCAATCATCCCAGAAAAGAAAGGAGCTGAACGTGGCACTGGACTCGATAGTTGAGAAACACGGCGAAAATAGTGTCCGGCCAGGTACGCTTTTTTCTAATAAATAAAGGGTGTTTTTGGGATATGTCTATCAATGACGATGATCGGACAGCAAGATCTATTAAGTGCACTTGTGGGCGGAGTCTGCATTTGGCCCGTAGGTGAAGGCGAACGGTGTGGTGTTGCCCGGGCTGCGGCAACGAATATCTTTTTAAGGAGTTTCTTCACTTATTGGATGATGAATTGGAGGAGGTCCTGGCCAATGTTCGAGTTGACAGGCTATGAAACGAGTGAGGCGAGGGTTTCCGGTGGGTTTAGGTGGGGTTAAATCGGGCCCCTCTCACTGTGGCTAAATTTGTTGTCGGCTTGCGGTGATTAACCAAGGTGGGGGAACATCTCCCTTATCCTTCCGAAATTCGTTGACTTTGAGTCAAATTTTGGGGAAGATGAAAGCCATCCAGAGTGAATGCTGGGAAACGTATTCTTCACTTTTGCCAAATGCTATGATCATGCACGTTATCCCAGCATCTGCGGGCATTGAAAAGACATACAATATGTGGGAATCGTCCCTGAATTGACACTAAGCAACAACTCACTTATACTGAATCCTATCAAAAAAGAATTAGCCGTCCTTTTATCTGTCAACTCGACCTTTCTTTAGATCCTGGGCTATCAAAAATGAAATGCCCACAGCGTGAATATGAAAATCCTGCAGACCATCAATTTTGCGGAAAATGTGGTAACAAATTAGTTGAGACTTTAGATACGGCAAACGCTATCCCTTCAATTGAAGACGAGCGTCAGCATGTGATAACCGTTAATGCCTGGCAAGCTGTTAAATTAAGCAACTTAACAGCTCTCAAATCTTGCTCAGGATGTTGATTAGTTGTCAAGTTTTTTCCCTTACCGACAGGTAAGAGCCGTGGAAATAAATAATGTAAAGAGGGTCATCCATTAACTTGTACCCATCCATAAATGGCTATTTTCTTGACCTTGCGAAAACTATCTCATTTCTGGATGGACACTAACTGGCATTCCCTTCTTCTGGATTTTGGGATAGACCAGCGACCTCGGCGATTCTATCTGGTGGTCCAAGGACAGAAAGTACATCGTTAGCACAAAGTGGCATGTTTACGTTTGGATTGGATAATATTTGTGAGTTTCGACGTATTGCCAATACTGTAACTCCATATTTATTTCTCAGCTCAATTTCAGCTAAACTTTTTCCAACTAAAGGTGATCTTTCAACAACTCTCAACGTACTGATTTCAACATTGGGAAGCTGAAATTTTAAATCTGATACAGATGACGACTTTCTATAAAGGCTTCGAAACATTTCGTAACCATCTGATCGTATTTCAGCGATGAGCCCTTCAATTTTATCTTTGGGTATAAGATACTTAGCCAAAACCCGGGTAAAAATCTCCACTGATGTCTCAAATTCTTCGGGAATGACCTCGTTGGCCCCTAATTCATACAAAGGCTTCATCTCTTGGAAATAACGGGTACGTACAATCAAATAAACCTTTTGATTAAGTCTACGAATGATTTCGATAATTCTACGGGTTGCCGCGGCGTCATTAATTGCAGTTACAACAATTCTCGCATCTTTAATGTTTGCGTGCTGAAGTACGACCTCCTGGGTTGAATCGCCATAATAAATTGGTTCCCCCTGTGCTTGTTCGTTCCTCACTGTTTCGGGGTTCATTTCAATTACTGCATAGGGGATACCTGATAACCGTGCGGCTCGTGCTACATTTTTGCCATTGACTCCGAAACCGATTATAATAAGGTGGTCTTTCTTACCCTCAACATTTATCTCTGAAACAGGAGAAAAACCCGAAATTAACCTTTTTGGCAGTGGCAACCGCAGAATAATATCGGCTGCGCGTGGCGCCAGTGTTATAATGAATGGTGTCGCCGCCATGCTAAGTACAGAGAAAGCCAGAAAAATCTGATAAATATTTCCGGCAAGCAAACCATGTTCAACGCCGGTCCTGGATAGAATGAAAGAAAATTCACCAACCTGACTGAGTGCAAGACCAACCAGGATTGAAGTGCGTAAAGGTAATCCTAATAAAACTGTTGCAAAACAGGCAATGATAGATTTTAAAACCAAAATTCCCAAAGCGGTCAGCACAATGGTTCCCGGTTGCTGGAAAAGGAAGCCTACATCCAACAGCATACCAATGGAAACAAAAAAGAAACTTGTAAAGACATCCCGAAAGGGTAAAATATTCCCGAGTGCCTGATGGCTGTATTCAGATTCGGAAATGATCAATCCTGCTAAAAACGCACCCAGGGCAAGGGATAGCCCTGCCTTGAAAGTTAGCCATGCAACACCAAAGCATATTACAACCACGCTTAATAAAAAAATTTCTTGATTGCGTGTTCTTGTGATTTGATACAATACTTGGGGTACAATCCATTTAGTGCTGACCATCACCAACAGGATAATACCGATTCCTTTGGCCAGGAGAACGAGGACGGATTCACCTAAATTCCCTGTTGCACCCGCCAGTAGCGGGGTGACCAAGATCATAGGAACAATAATAATGTCCTGGAAGATCAGGATGCCAAGAGTCGTACGCCCGTGTGGACTATCAACTTCGGCTCTTTCCTGGATTAGTTTGAGTACAATCGCCGTGCTGCTCAGGGCTACGAGAAATCCTATGAAGACCGCCTCAGCAAAAGCTTGGCCAAACCATCTGGTTATGAAAAAAGCTGCCAAAAAGGTCAGCAACACCTGAAGCGAGCCGCCCATCAGGACGGACTTCCTGATTTGCAGCAGCTTTTCAAGTGAGAACTCAATTCCGATGGTAAAAAGCAATAACACAATCCCGATTTCAGCTAAAATTTCAACTTCATGAACTGCCTTTACCAGCCCAAAACCGTAAGGCCCGACCAATATCCCCGTGAGGAGGTATCCCACAACCGCCGGCACGCGAAATCGATGGCATATAAAGAGGACCGCAATAGCCAGTCCAAATATAACTACAATGTCATATAGTAACGGTATTTCCATATTCTAATTTACCTTCTAAGACGCGCAATGCATATCACTTCTTTCTCTTTGCACGAGGTACCTAATATGCCAGGACAAAGGAGGTAGACATTGCTCATGGACTGGGGGCTAGAAGGTATATTAAGAAGCCCTATGTCTTAGAGAAGATTGGGGTTGCTGTTAAGGAAGAACTGGAGAAATAGGCAGTTTCTGGCCTCGAACTCGATGCAACCTTTCCTATATTATTGTTCTTGCAGGGTTTTTTCGACAAAAGTGAAGAATTGATCTCGCACTCTTGAATGGAATTGGTGGGTGTGCTATGCTGAGCTTATCCACGTAAGTCACACCTGAGGGTGCGGTGATATCACAAATTCTGTCCATACTTGAATATTTTCAATATCTTTAGTGCGATACGATCTGCATTTTAGCTGGATAACATCTCAAACGTAATGATATACAGAAATGGATATTTACTGGTTAGCATAAAAATATAAGGATAAAACCAAATGAAACAGTGGTATGAAGAATTATTTGAAAATTATGCTGAAACCTATGATACTGAAAAGTTCACCAAGGGAACAATCGGAGAATGCGATTTCATAGAAAAAGAAATCAATTATGACAAAACAGCAAAAATACTTGATGTTGGATGCGGAACAGGCAGGCATTCAATAGAATTATCTAAAAGAGGCTACTCTGTTACCGGAACTGATCTGTCTGAAGCACAATTACAACGCGCAAAACAGAAAGCTTCTACGCAATCACTTAAAATAGATTTTCAAAAATACGATGCAAGAACCCCTCATTTTTCAAATATATTTGATTTAGTAATCATGTTATGTGAAGGTGGTTTTCCTCTAATGGAAACTGATGAAATGAACTTTCAGATACTTCAAAATGCCGCAAATGCGTTAAAGACGAATGGAAAGCTAATATTTACAACCTTAAATGGCCTATTCCCTCTATTCCATTCTGTAAAAGATTTTCTTGCTGCAGAAAAAAAAGACGGTGTTGCTACATACAAGGATAACACTTTTAATCTGATGACATTCCGTGATCACAACATCACAGAATTTGTTGATGACTTTGGAGATAAAAAATCTCTTAATTGTAATGAAAGATACTATATTCCATCAGAAATAAGCTGGCTTCTAAAATCATTAAATTTTAGAACTATAGATATATTAGGTGCAAAACTTGGTGCTTTTAATCGAAATGACAAGTTAACAACTGAAGATTTTGAAATGTTAGTAATAGCGGGAAAACAATAAAATGCTAACCAGGCGCTGCAATCGGGCCAAAAGGGTTCCGGTCTCAGCCCCGGAGTTCCGTACCGACTGCTAACATTCGTCAGAACTTTATTCCCATCACTCGTTAAATGACAAGTTACAGAAAGGAGATCATATCATGAAAATTCTATTCGTTATCAGCAGCGATGACGGTGAAACCATTTACAATGCCATGAGACTGGCCAATGTGGGCGTTGAAAAAGGCGATGAGGTGAGCGTGTTCATGCTGGGAAAGGGGGTGATGTTCGAGAAAAGTGGCAGTGAACAGTTCAATGTCATGGGACAGATGGAAAAATTTGAAGGGGATTTCTATGTCTGAGGGGTCTGCATGAAATCCCACGGTCTGGAGGGATCAAGCAGTTGCCCTATCGGCTGGATGGACGACCTTTACGAGCTTTCCATGGAGGCCGATAAGGTTTTCACCTTCTAAATCTCTGATACCGAGTACTTGTGATATTAATGGGAATGCTATCTCTATGGCACCTGGAATTTCTCGGGGCTGGAAAACAGATGACTACAAAACCAATTGTTGACTATTTTCGAAGGATTTGAGACGCTAAGATGATGCACAAAACCCTTTTATGCAACCGGATAGCGGAAAATGGATTGACCACAATATGTTGTGGTGGTAGGATTTCCCAGCTTAGTTCAGGGATCTGAGGGCAGTTACAGATATGTAAGGCATATTGCAGGTTTTTGATGGCGTGAATTCTTCCGAACACGATAAAGGATTCTAACCGTCGCCGGGGCGTGAGATAGAAAATGGATATATCAGATTTTCAAATTTCCAAAACTTGATGATATTACAGTTTTTTACTTGCTGAAATATTTGAATATTGTCAAGATATATCAGTTTGGGTGAGCCCAAAATCTCTTTTTGTTCCTCCTTTATCCTGTGCCGTGGTGGTCTTCTTTCCAATTTTCTTTTTGTTGAAAGTCATTTTGATTTATCGGTGCGATTATGGGAAATTGGATTATAAGATAATGGTTTCTTAAGCAGTTTTCGTTGGATTCTCATCTTTACCAGAAAACAAATCGCTTTATCCTTGACAGAAAGCAGGTTTTAAGAGAAAATACCCATCTAAAGTCAGTCATTTCCATCAAAACAACGTTTTATGAGGAACGTAGCCATGGTCGATAGCCCGATGGCACAAAACTTGCTCTCTCTCTCTCTCTCTCTTACCTTTCAACTTTAAGAGAAGATCATTCAAGAACATCTAATGATGCCCCGGTGCATAAAGGTGCCGGGGCTTTTTTTTGTGCCGGTTTACTGGTTC